>Ga0207652_10000278_pt1 | contig 53117 bp, 47 predicted proteins | sample KBSC63BmetaG_FD_184334 | JGI IMG/M metagenome (GOLD analysis project Ga0207652, IMG submission 184334) | Corn rhizosphere microbial communities from Kellogg Biological Station, Michigan, USA - KBS C6-3B metaG (SPAdes) (version 2) | ecosystem: Host-associated > Plants > Roots > Rhizosphere ... | reverse complement strand
AGGCAACGATTGATGGTAACATAGTGGACCTGGGCAGTTACAATTATAACTCTTTTTGTGACCTCGCGAATGACATTGCTATTTCCAGGGTTTACGGCGGCATTCATACCCGCCATGCGGTAGAAGAAGGCATTAAGCAAGGAATAAAAACAGCGCAATACATTGACCAAAAAGTAAGATTTATGAAATAGCCGACAACCGGCTTTATTCAACGGGTGACGTGGAGAAGTGTAACCCCAAAAGGAAAAATTGTTGTGCGGTAAAATGAACCAGAGGCATCCCCGAATTGTTAGGGGATGCCTCCTCGGTTCGTGCCTCCTCCCCGGTTCGTGTCTCACGAAACGCAATCTCCTCGCGGTCGGTGCCTATCCGAAACTGAATCACCTCCTTCATACCCCTCCCCGGTTCGTGTCTCACGAAACGGAATCTCTCTCACTCTGGCTCAGGTCTCATATCTTTGAAACACTCCAGAATCATTAAGATGTTTCTTTTCAGAAATGGGCAAAAGCAGTAGGTTTTAAATCAACATCTTTGCTTCCTTTGGCCGGGCCAATGAGTGCGGCAATTGCATATAAGTAAAACTAACGGCTGACAATTAGGGTTTCGTTGGTCCAGTGGGCTACACTTGCGCTAAAATTCTAACTACAACTTGTGGCAATTTCGGAGACATTTCATCTACAATTTTTTAAAACTATTTTAAGATCATCAGAAAGAGAAGCAGGTATTTCAGTAAGTGAAGTTCCTGCTACAGAGTCTGTTCCTTCCTTCCTTTTTCTCTGATAATGTCAAAACTATGAAGTCCGTTGCCAGCATGGTAAGTAATGCCGAGCTTCTTTACCTCAGCAATCTTTTTAACGATCGCTAATCCCAGGCCGTTTGAAGATTCCAGGCTTTCTTTTGAATTCTTCAATCGCTTAAATAATTTTTCTGATGGTATCGGCTTCAGCAAACTGGTATTGCTTATATGAAAGTGGTTTTCAGAGACTGATATCTCAATCATGCCGGCGGTATAATTATATTTAATTGCATTGCCCAGCAGGTTGCTTATGAGTGAATCTGCAAGTATCGGATGAAGATTGATCTTAAACTCCCCGGTAAAAGTTGTTTGAACGGTCAGTTGCTTTTCCTTTATAAATTCATTGAACAGGTGTAAGTATTTTTTAGTTATTTCTGCCAGGCTTATTTCCTCTGTCGTTTCATATTGATTGTTTTCAATCTTTGCCAACAACAACAACCCTTCGTTCAATTTGCTTAGGCGCTGTAAGGCCGCTACAGACTCGAGAATGGATTGCACCTGCTCCTCCTTCAGGTTATTATCCTGCAACAACAACTCCAGCTTACTTAGCACTACTGCAACCGGTGTTTGCATTTCATGTGCCGCATTTTCTGTAAACTCTTTCATGTTTACATAATCCTTGTAAATCTTACCGGTCATATAATTCAGGGATGCGTTCAATTCATTGAATTCCTCCGTATTGGTAGTTTCAAAATGCATGGCTTCCATCTTTTGCAGTTCCGCACTTCTTATTTTATTAAGTGAGCGCCTGAAAGGCTTCCACAACCTTTTGCTGATCACCCAATTGAATATTAAAGTAGCTGCAAACAATCCGGCTAAAACAAAAAGCATGATCCACTTCACATCAGATTCCAGCGCTGCCTTTTGCTCTTGCGATTGACGAATGTAAATCTGATAATGGTTTCCACTTATTGAAATTACCTGCGCCAGCTGCCGGTAGGGAATGTCCTCATTTTTTGTTTTGCTGTAGCTATATGTCGTCGTAATTGTTGCATACTCATCAACATCCGCATCTGTAGGAAATATAGAAAGTTCAGGTGTTTTTAAAAAGAACGTGGTTCCATTCGCCACTGCCGTTTCAAGATATTGGATCCATTGTATTTCATCGCTCACCAATTCTTTATCACTCCGGTAATTTATTTCTTTACTAAATTGATTCACCAGGTAGAAGCCGGCCACTGCCAGTAAGGGAACCATAGTGATTAAAAAGTAAAATGTAGTTTTTGTAAGAAGCTTCATTGATCCGGCTTAAATTGGAAAATAAAATAGTCTATTGATCAGTAAACCGATAACCGGCACGATAAACCGTTTTGATGTAATCACCACTTCCGGCATCCAGTAATTTCTTTCTAAGGTTTTTTATTTGTGAATAAATAAAATCAAAATTACTTACATGCAGGTATTCCTCGCCCCAGATGTGCTCGGCGATCGCCGCTTTTGTAAGCAGCCTTCGCCTGTTGGCAATAAAATATTCCAGCAACTGGTATTCTTTATCTGTCAGGACAACCGGCTTGTCATTTACCGTCACTAATTGTGCTTCCGCTTCCAGCTTGATCTCGTTAAAGGTGATCACTTTGCTGCCACTAAAATTTCTGCGCCTGATGATCGCATTAATTCTTGAAGTAAGTTCAGACAAATAAAAAGGCTTTGCCAGGTAATCATCCGCGCCTAAATCCAGGCCCGCCAGCTTATCTTCCAATGCATTTTTTGCAGAAATAATGATAATCCCAGCTTTGGATTCCATGTATTTCAATTCTTTAACCAGGTCGAGGCCACTACCATAAGGCAAACCAATATCCACAACGATACAATCATAATCAAACCGCGCCAATTTATCTTTTGCCTGCAGAAAATCACTTACCGCTTCACAGATAAAGCCCTGGTGTTCCAGGTATTTGAAAATCGATTCCTGTAGTGCGTGCTCATCTTCTATTATCAGAATTTTCATTTATGTAAAATAGGAGGTATCAATATAAGTAATTCTGCGGGTATAATTTAAAAATCACTATAAAAGGCACAAAAAAGTCCGCCTTCAAAGGCGGACCCGGCTCGAAAAATATAATAAAATATCTACCCCAAATTAAATCCTGGCCTTACTGATTTATATCCTGTTCCTGTTGAGGATAGTTGCCTGCCGAATTCTGTAATGTAGCGGTAGTTGTATTTTCAGATCCGTTACGCACATAAGTCAGTTCTACTTTATCACCCGGATGAAGAGACGAAATTCTTCCGATCAGTTCGGTAGCTGTATTGATCACCTTCCCATTTAATTTTGTAATAAAGTCTCCTTGTTGAATCCCAGCCTTGCTGGCAGCACTTCCATCGGCTACTTTTATCACATACACGCCATTTCCATCAGGAATATTATTTTTTTGGCGGTCGGCATCAGTCATCTGATCGCTTCCCAACATGATTCCCAAATACGCTCTTTTAGAGGTTCCGTATTTTATAATATCGCTCACCACTCTTTTTACAAGGTTAGAAGGAATAGCATAAGAATAACCTGCATAAGAACCTGTTGGTGACGCGATCGCACTGTTGATACCAATTAAATCTCCATCGGTATTTACCAGGGCGCCTCCACTGTTGCCAGGATTTACGGCTGCATCTGTCTGAATAAAAGATTCAATGGGCGAATCGCTGTTGCGGTTGTTGATGCCTATGCTTCTTGCTTTGGCACTTACAATTCCGGAAGTAACCGTTGTTTCAAGATTCAGCGGGTACCCAATTGCCAATACCCACTGGCCCACGCGAACGTCATCGGAATTGGCAAAATTGAGAGAAGGTAAATTACTTCCTTCAATTTTAATAACGGCCAGGTCAGAACTTGGATCCGTGCCAATCACTTTGGCCTTATAATCATTTTTGTCATTCAGGGTTACCAGCAGTTCATCCGCATTTTCCACCACATGATTATTGGTTACGATGTAGCCATTATCACTTACGATAACACCTGATCCGGACGCCACTTCCCGGGCGGCACCGGGGTTATCACCCTGGTTATAAGACATGCCGCCGAAACCGGCAAATGGATCAAATTGTTGGGCCCCGGGTCTTTTGAGCACTTTTATGTGTACGACAGCCGGCGATGCTTTTGAAGCAGCACTTTCAAAATCTGTCATCGGTGCAGCGTCGCTCGCCTGTATAAATTTTGCCTGTTTAAAAACTGAAGTGGCTGCGGGACTATTAACAGCCAGCAGTTGTTGTTCATTTAATTTGCCATATACCCAGGCACATGCAAAAAAGGTAGCAGCAGTTACCAGGAAAACGGCGAGAAGGTGTTTGAATTTCATGATTTTACTTTTTTATGGTTATAAAGCAAATATGAAATGCACCTTTGTAGCAAATCTGTAGAAATCTGTAAATGGCTTGTTAAACGTAAAAGTGTGAATCTCTCTGAAGCAGCGCACTTTTCCTTTCTCAACTACAAACAAAGGTCTCTTTCATTTTTCGGGAAGGCCAGCCTGGGAGAAAAAATCTCCGGGAAATTCTTGATTGTTAGTTTTTGATTGTTAGGCACCGTTTCGTAACATATCAGCATATTCATTCGGCAAAGGGCTTTCTTCGACTGCTTTTGCGGCTGTTTCAATGTCGTAATTAAAGCGGATGAATTCTACTTGAATGCTGTCTTTGTCAAGCACAGAACTGTTGTCGCTAATAGTAAGCATTACATAACCTCCTTGTGGATTGCTGTCTTTGGGTTTGCCAACTGAACCAATATTTATGGCATGCCGAAAATGGTTTTGTCCGTCAACCACTGAATTTAAAATACGGTGATAAGGTTTGTGAGTATGTCCAAAACACATAATGTCTGCATCTGCCTGTTCAATAATACGAAGCATACTTTTTTCTTCCCGCTCTTCAAATAAATATTCGTTTATCTTTCTTGGACTGCCATGAACTAAGAGCAAATTAAGCTTGTCTTCGTTGAGTTGAAACTCAACTCTGATGTGGGTGGGAAGTGTTCGTAAATATGCTCTTTCTTCATCTTTAATGATTGAATTGGTAAAAGAAATTGAAATTTTACCATTTTCCTTTTCGTGGTCGGTTTTGTAGGCACAACCACAATCGTTGCTCATACGTCCAATCCCAAAATCATAATTTCCTGCAATCGTTGGAATTTTTCTGTTTTTAATTTCGTTCACTACTTCATTTGCCCAAATGTTGTAGCCCACCAAATCGCCCAAACAATAGATAGCATCGGCTTTCCGACTATCCACATCTTTAAAGAATGCTTGTAACGCCGGAAGATTTGCGTGAATGTCGCTGAATAATGCAATGTTCATCTTGAGATTATTTAATTGAAAGTTTGATTTAAATGTTAGCAACAACTGCCGTCTGGTGTACAAAGGTTTTGCTGAGAGTGGGTTTTGAAGCGATCACCTCACCAATGGATGAAGTTAATTCAAATTCAAAGACAGGGTTTCGTTCAATTTATTTTGTTGGTGAAGCAGCCGCGCCTTTCCCCGCTCAACCCCAGCAAAGGGAAGAAAATGTGGTTCGTTCAGACACGAGCCAGGACGTTGGGATTTTTTAAAGCGATTCCATAGTCAAAATTAATTCCGGCAAAAAAGTTTCTTTAATCTGCCAAACAATAGCATAATCAATTCCAAAATAATGATGAACAATCCTGTTTCTAAATCCCCGAATCCGGTGCCAGTCAATAGAAGTGTACTTATCTTTAAAGTCTTCAGATAAACGATTTGCAGCTTCACCGATAATTTCGAAATTTCAGATTACGGCATCTATCGTTTTACTGTCTTTTGTAAATTCATCAAATGAAATATCGTTAGTATAATCCAAAATCTTTTTTGCGCTGTCAATGATATCTTCAATCAGCAGGGAAGGATCACGCTCAGACATAAACGATTTGAGATTCAATTTGTTTGAAATATTTTTTTTTCACCCCGTTTCTGGAAACGAGGTCAATCTTTTTGTCCAGTTTGCTTTCTATAAAATTGGCCAGGTCTACAAACTCAATCCCAACCGGTTTGGTAAAGTCAACAATAATGTCAATATCACTGGAAGCCTTAAAATCATCTCTGACAACGGAGCCGAAGAGGCCTATGGAGTTTACAAAAAAACGCTGTTCCATCTCTGGCTTTAGTGCAGTTAAACTATTTTTTATGGATATTAAATCAGTCATTTTTCAAATATAATTAAAGTATTTCACAGAGCTATAAGGTTTCGAAAACGTTATGGGTCTTTTTGAATCATCCTCCTCTCCTCCCCCAATCCATCTCAAACAAATTACTCTTTCATCATAAGGAAAACCCCCAGGAAGCAAAAGCGGCAAACCTGTTCTATGGCTGCAACATACCGTTGGTTCTGTAAACGGTATGTGTCTCCTCACCAAATTTTATTCTCTTTTCTAACCAAATATTTTTTTCTCCTGTTTCCCGTGCATTGTCTGCCAGCCTTGTAAAACAAGCCCTGGATGTATAAACCGAATAAGGATACTTTCCGATTCCCGAGAGTTGAGCAGCAAATTCAGGCGCTCTGCCAATCCAGCTTAAATCGTTATTATTGCCTACTCCGGAGCTAACAGCCCAGGCATCACTTGTATCAATTCCTATACAGTGCCTTATCGAAAGTTTATTATTTCCAATAGACTGAAATGCTGTTCGTGCTTTGGGATTCAGTACCTTCTCCACCATCCAGTCAATTTTTCGGGCACAATTCACCGCAGATGTATTCGGTGTTTCGCCCCTGAAAATTCCCATAACGCTGTGGCGTCCCGCGCTTCTGGCTGTTCCTCCATCAGCTAGTATGAGCCGGACAGATATTTTCAAATAAGCACGGATTATTTTGGCAGTCGTTTCCCAGGAACATTTTTCCGCGAGCACCATGACATCTGCTAAATCCGCGTAAAGAAATGTTGCTTCAATTTTAAAAGCTCCATTTTCGGGCGCTACTTCTTCGGCTTCCGGTATTACGTTTGCATCCCTCAGTTGCCAGTCTATTCCCAGCACCGCGTCCACTTCTGATTGTAATGTGTCAAGTAATGTCATTGTTATTGAAATTCTCTTGTCCTAAAATAGGTTTACACAAATTAGTGTAAAATGTATAATTCAAATGAGTTTCTAAGACGAACTTTTTATAGTCTTGAACTGAAGCATCAAATGTGCATATTCTTGTGCAAAATATTATGAAGCAGGTATCAGAAACTTTACCTGTCTTACCCATTTCAATGATTTTTAAATTTCAGAATGACTGTGGCGGGGACGCAACAGCAGCAGGGTTGAAGCACACATACAGCGGTCTGGTTTTTTTTTAACATTCCACTGATAGCCGGCAGTAACGGACCGGGTAACTAAACTGTTAGCTGATTTATTTTATATGCATGTTTTCTGTCTATTATTAATCAGGCAACACCTTCACCATAATGTTTTTAAAATATACCGTGCTGCCGGGATCATGGCCCTGCAATGCAAAAGTGCCGCTTGAATCAATTGGCCCTTTTTTATCAGGCGGCGGCACATTAGTTGGCTGCGTATAGTCAACAACTGTTTTATCATTAATTTTTATAACTACGTGGTTGCCGGTAACCTTAATGTATTCTGTAAACCAAACATTGTCCGGTGCCACCACTTCTTTCACATCTTCAATGCCGTATAAGCTGCCGGTACGCCGCCAGTCAGTATGCGAATTATTTACCTGCACTTCGTAACCAACCTGGGGCCAGCCGCCTTGCTGAAAAGCCGTATGGAAATAAATACCTGAATTGGAATGCGGCCTTGTCATTACGTCGGCTTTGAATTCAAAATTTTTAAAGCGGTGATCGTTTACGGCACCCTCATAAAACAGGTGAGCGGTGTTGCCATTCACTTTAATCATACCACTGTCCACGCTGAAGGTAGATGCATTGTCGCCAACCTTCCAATCGTTTAAGGTTTTACCATCGAATAATGAAACCCATTGCTGCGCGTGAGTTACATGAAAGAATAGCACGGCGATAAAAGCCAAACAAACTCTGGTTGATTTCATTTTAAACGATTTTATAATGCTAAAGTATCAAAAATATACCTATGCCATCTTTAAAATGATGAAATAAAGAAAGAATTGTTCTCCTATTCTGTCACGGCACGTAAGGACTGTTGGCCAGGACCCCAACAGCAGCAGGGAGGGAGGCCAACAGCAGCAGGCAGTCTCCAGAAGTGACACCTTTTGAAAAGGTGTCACTTCTATCAATCAACAAACCAGGCAAATAGAAACCGGCGGCATTAATTTTAAAAGGAACACTCGCTTAGGCAACAGTTGGAATGCGGATTCATGAGTGTTATTTGTAAAAGACAAGATAACCGCACGTTGAAACAGGTTTGATTTTCATAATTTTGCAAAATGGCAACACGGAGCATAACTATGGTACCTGAATCAATTACCGGCGATCTAAAATCGAAAGGGTTCAAGATCCACGAATTACCTAAAACCATAAATTCCTCAGCCGCCGCCGGGCATCGCAGACGCGATTTTTACAAAATAGGCCTCGTAACCGGCAACATGACGCTGCACTACCGCGACAGGTTGCTGAAATTAAATGATACCGTTCTGTTTTTTGTCAACCCAAACATTCCCCATTCTGTGGTGCGTCGTTCAAAAACCAGGAATGGCTACGCCTGCCTTTTTACCGAAGCTTTTATGACAGGCAGAGAGCGGGCAGAGATATTGAAAAGCTCCCCATTGTTTAGTCCTGACGCTAATCCTGTGATTCCTCTTGATAAGGAGCAGGCTGTGTTTATGACTAATCTTTTTCAAAAGATGCTGTCAGTGCATAGAAGCGATTATACTTACAGGAATGAACTGATTAAGAACTGTATTGAAATTATCATTCATGAAGCAATAAGGATTCAACCTTTGCACACTTCACCGAAGCACAAAAATGCAGCTACCAGGGTTGCCTCCTTGTTTATGGAATTACTGGAAGGGCAATTTCCGGTAGAAAATACGCAAGAGCCACTCAGGCTAAGGACTGCACAGGATTTTGCCGGTGGCCTTTCAGTTCACGTAAACTACCTTAACCGCGCTGTAAAGGAGGTTACGGGCAAACCAACTTCCGTTCATATAGCTGAGCGTGTCGCGGCAGAAGCTAAGGCTCTTTTGTTATATACCGATTGGAGTGTGGCCGATATTGCATACGGCCTTGGGTTTCAATATCCCACCTATTTCAACAACTACTTTAAACGGGTAACCGGTACTAGTCCCAAATCAGTCAGAAAAGAAATGGTTTGAAAATCATACTTTATGGTTTGATTCCCGTTAGCATGGAACCGAATGTTACCCGCATCTTTGCATCTTAAATTTTAAAACAGAAAATCTTGAAAATTTTAGTTACAGGTGCAACCGGAAAAGTAGGTAGCAGATTCGTTTCCCGCATTTTAGCAAAGGGCTATGACGTGAGAATATTGGTACGCGATGCCGCGAAGGCATCGCAATTCGCTGAACGCGGCGCTAGTGTTGTTGCGGGGGATTTAAATAATACCGATGCCTTATCATCAGCAGTAAAAGGTATCGATGCGGTCGTTCACATAGCTGCATTCTTTCGTAGCTTTACGGATAACGAAAGAATTATAAATACAAATTATGCAGGAACTGTGGCGCTTGCGAATGCATCTATTGCAGCAGGTGTAAAAAGGTTTATTTTCACAAGCACCAGTAATGTATATGGATCACGCTACCAGCGACCCGCAAAGGAAGATGACCTGGTAAATATTAATGACCCAAGGGCTTACTCGTCCAGTAAAATTGCGGCAGAAAATGAACTTATATCACTTCATAAGAGCACAGGCTTTGATATACGCATTTTGCGTTTAGCTTTTGTTTATGGCGATAAAGATCCTCATATAGAAGAGATGATTCCTGTATTAAAAAAAATGAAACGTCACTCAGGGTCGAGGATGCACATGGTACATCACCTGGATGTTGCCCAGGCTTTGACTTTACTACTTCATACCGATGGGCTGGATGGTGAAATATTCAATGTGGCAGATGATGCGCCTATCAGCTTATATGAACTTGTTGATTCTTTTGGGCTGGCTGCTGATACGTTTGAACCGGAAGAAGGACCATTAGATAAGCCATTTGAAACGATAATGGACATTTCAAAACTTAGAAGCAAAACCGGCTTTCGGCCGCTGGTGCCCAGTTATTATGTGGCCCGTAACTTGGACATTTTGTAGCGACAACTGTAAATCTATTCGCATCCAATGTTGCTGACACATCTCCAGACCTGTCGCTTTCTCCCAGGTCGGTGTCTACACGAAACACTTTTTACTGCCGGCGAATGAGGATATGAAAGAATGGCCGTTGGTGGAGACGCGAACAGCAGCAGGGGGATTCGTTCAGCTATAGAGACAACAGCAAAAATGGTAAAGTGAATATTAGCAGCAGTTATTTTTCTAATTCCTTATTAAATCCTTTTGTTATGTAGTCCTTCTCTCGTTCATTGGCGGCTCTTCCTTTGAATTCTTCCCAAAACTGAAGAGCATCTTCAACAGTATTTACCCCTAACTCAAAATTTGCACGTCCCCATTTATATAGGGCGATGCTCAGCTTTGTAGTAAAGAGACCAGGCTTGATTTGAACACCATCATATTCATGTCCTTTAATTTCTGTAAAGAAATCTAAATTGCCGCCTTCCTTACTTTCAGTTAAAATAATTTTCCTCAAATCTTGTTTGGATAAAACTTTTACGTTTGAAGTGTCGCCTTCACTTAAATTTCGTTCTTTTATAAGGTTCAGGACACTTTCCATCACGTCTTTATTAAAAGCAATGGTTAGTTTTCTGTGGTTAAAATATAATTTGCCGCCCTTAATTTTCGCTTCAGGATCATATCCCTCACTGATAATTTCATTTGCCCTGTTTTCCGAAATGTCACCTTTGATCTTACAAACGATTTTTTTTCGCTGCCCCGTTGCTGGATTAATAACAAGATATTCCCTGGACGGATTATTTCGGATCAGTATTAAATTAACGACGTGTTGATTTTTCATGATCACGAAAAAGTCAGAAGGTAAATTTATTGCTGCATTTCCAACTTCATTAAGTAAAGGCTTATCAGAAATATAAACCGCAGAGTTTTTATTATCAATGTTATTTTTTAAAGTATAGTAGTTTGAAAGAAGGTGAAAATTTTCAATGGTGTCTTCTCTTAACGTTACTGAATTGAAAACCGGATTTCCATGAGCGTCAGTTTGTGAGAAAACTTGAGTTGTAGATAATAAAAGTATAAATGTCAGGATTTTGGTCATAGTTGTAGTTTAGTAAGTATCAATTCCGCAAGCTGTGCAATGCGCATGTCATGTGCCATTAATTCAATTTGTCAATCTTCAATTGGTGAATTAATTTCTTTATGATTTTGTTACTCACGTCAATTTCATTATCTCCATATGCTTCCAAATTGCCTCGCCAAACGGGCGTGTTAGACTGGCTTTATTATCTTGCTGTCGAAAACTTCTCGAAGAAAGATTGAAGGTTAATTTTTTTGGTAATAGTTAATGGGTTTATCTCACAAATTAAAAGATCCGACAAATATATTATCTTCTTTCCTAAAATGCAAGATCGCATATTTTGTAAGATTCGTTTTAATTATTGAAGTTGGTATCGGCTTTTATGCGCCGAACCGCTGAGGTAAATATCACTTCAGCATATTATTCAAACCTTCCTTTTCAAAAAGTATGCGCCCGATTTTTAAATCAGACCAACCTGGTTTCAATTGATAAGTAAACGTGGGAGTATCTTCCTTTAATTTGCATTCAATAAAACAGGTGGCCACCTTGCCGTGAGCTATCTCTTCTAATGCCTGTAACTGGTGAAGATGAGTAGAAATAAAAAAGTAAGAGTTGGTAAATTTGGTAAGCCCTTTTATCGTTGCACTACTTATTTCCAGTGCATCTTCAATATTAGTTCCCCGGAATAATTCATCGAAAACAGCAAAGCATTTTGCTCCGTTCAATGCTTCGTCAAGTACATTTTTCAAAGTAATTATTTCTGACATAAAGTGGCTATATCCGCTTACAATACTATCTGTAAGATTGATGGCTACCGAGATGCTATCAAAAAACGGAATGATCGCTTTTGTAGCTGGTACGGCAAGGCCGGTATGGCCAAGGTAGACACACAGGCTGATGGCTTTTAGAAAAGTGGATTTACCCGACATATTAGGGCCTGTCAAAAGGATCACATTATACGTAGCAGTCATGTCATTCCTGACGGGATTCTTTAAAAGCGGATGATAAATCCCCTGGATGGAAAATGTAGAAGTTTCGAAGGAAGGGAAAACAAAACCATGCTCAACGATGCCTTTGCTGACGGAGAGATATGCTTCAAATAAAAACCAGCGTTTCCAAAAAGCCGCTGCCTGGCCATTGGTTACTTTTTCTGTAATAATTGCCATAAGCTCCACAATATGAGGTACTTTCAGGTTCTTCTTTTTGTTATAGACCTTTTCATAATGCGGCAAATTAAAATCGATCAGAAAGCGATTGAGCAGATCTAATTCTGCTGCATATTCCGGCGGCAAAAATTTTGTATCCAGCTTGTTTAGGTAGTCTGACTGAATTTTACTAAAAAGCCGGATCAGCAAGATCAACCTTCCTTTTTTTTGACTCCTTTCCTTCTCAGAAAACCGAAGTTTCCATCTCATATTTTGAGCAAAAAAATGACCGACACCAAAACTTTCAAAGAAGTCGTATGTTTCTGATAAATTGAAACGTGAAAAAGAATATTCTTTCCACACTTCATAGTTTTCAATATATCCTTTCAGCACTTGTTGCCTGTACAAAATCTCTTCCATACTGGCGGGTGGCTCTGTTACTAACTGGTGTACCGCCTTTCCCGAAAATAAATTAAAAGTATAATCGAATAAGGGAAGTATCTCTTCTTCTATGTGCAAATCCGCTGTATTTGTCATTTTACTGGTTCTTTAAATAATTTATAAGACCGCTTTTTTTAATTTATTTGTAAGATGTGGATCGTGAAAAAATATTCCATTATTTCTTCATGCTATCATTGATGAAATATTCCGTGAGTAGTGGCGCCAGTTACTAAAGCCAAAAATAGCCCATAGCATCTAAAGGTTTAAAAAAAGTAGCGTAAGTTATCACCTCTGGCGCGCGTTTCCAAACCCGTGCATGAGCGTTACTTAACTTTTTAATTCCCCTCCATGATTCGTTTCTCCCAAACAAACCACTTTCTTAGTTCCCCTTCCGCCTTCCTGTCTTCGTGACCCCGAAACTTTCTCCCAGGTGGATATCCATACCAATACTTTGGCTCTCGCCGTGCAAGGCCACCCAGCGCGGAACAAACTAAATTTTTTTTCTCCGGCATGTAACACTTGGGCACGTTCAACTGTTATATGATAAACAGGTTGAGCTTTATGGAAGCAGCGCAGTTCAAGGCGGAGGTTTTTTGTTGGAAAGACTTGTTATATCGCTTAGCGCTGCGGCTGTTAAATAACACATCGGAAGCTGAAGACGCGGTACAGCACACCCTGATGAATATGTGGCAGAAAAAAGACGAATTGAATAAAATAGAAAATGTAAAGTCGTTTGTGATAAAAGCTTTGAAAAATGATTGCCTCAACAGGTTGAAGAAGGCAAAAACAATTGAACGGCATCAGGGACAATTTAGTAAAATGCATCCCCTTTCTACTGAAGTCTCCAATGGGAATATGGTAGCAATAATCAAAGACGAAATAAATAAACTGCCTGAAAAGCAAAGACTGATCATTCAGCTTTATGATGTGGAAGGTTTCGATACGAAAGAAATTGCAGGGATAATGGATATGGATGAAGGCGCTGTGAGGACGAACCTGAGCAGGGCCCGACAAAAAGTAAAAATGCAAATAATAAAACTTCGGGAGTATGAAGGGCGAAAATTATGATGAATTGATGGATAAGTTTTATGCCGGCAAAGCAAATGCTGAAGACATCAGTATATTAAAAGGCAAAGGGCTGCTCGACGACCCCGATATCTTTTATGCTGAGGCACTCCAATCAGAAAGAGAACAAAAAATGGATTGGGACTTTGAAGATTTAATGGATGAAATAACTGCAAGGAAAGTAGTGCCTCTTCCGCGCGGTAGTGCAGGAATGAAAAGAATGATGGCAGCAGCGGCTGTAGTGGCCACAATTTTACTGGCTTGTATTTTTTGGCTACGCCATGATAATCGTAAGCAAATAGCACTTGCACCGGAAATTAATAAAAAAGTTGATCCTGCTGTAGACCTATCCACGAAAGCGGCATTGCCTGTTGATAAAGTAAAAGATTCAGCCTTGTTAGCGGAAGATATAAAAACGCATCCGCCGGCAATTAAGATTTATACAGTGAAAACCAGGAAGTATCCTCCCTCAAAAAGTAGTAAAGGCGCTTCAAAAGACCAGGAGGAAACTACAGCAAAGGACGACGATTTAATGGTGATGGTAAACGGAAAACGCATTACTGATAAAGCAGATGCCCTTGCGATAACGAAGGAATCGCTAAGCATGGTTTCACGCGATTTCACGAATATGGTAGATCAACTAAAACCAATCGGGCAAATAAAAATAAAATGATACGTCCCTCCTCCCCGGTTTGTGTCTTCACGGACCGCATGGTGGGATTAAAAAATATTAGATTCGGCCCAGGTTCGTGTCCTCAGGGACCGGAAGGTGGGAATAAAAATATGAGCCGCATGAGTTGGCGCTCCGCCCCGGTTCGTGTCTTCACGGACCGCATGGTGGGATTAAAAAATATTAGCTTCCGCCCAGGTTCGTGTCCTCACGGACCGGAAGGTGGGAATAAAAAATATCAGCCGCTTGAGTTGGCGCTCCGCCCAGGTTCGTGTCCTCGCGGACCGCATCGTGGGATTAAAAAATATTAGCTTCCGCCCAGGTTCGTGTCCTCACGGACCGGAAGGTGGGAATAAAAAATATCAGCCGCTTGAGTTGGCGCTCCGCCCAGGTTCGTGTCCTCACGGACCGCATCGTGGGAATAAAAAACTTAAAAACAATTAAACCAATAAAATATATCCAGATGAACCGAACATGATGGCAGGCAATCACACAGAGGCATGGAAAAACAAGATGCCATCATGTGAGCTCCATCTGTCCATTTAAAAACAATAAAATAATTCCAGATGAAAAAGGTTCTTATTATCGTTGCCGTTTTCTTTAGCAGCGCAGCTTTCGCACAATCACAATTAAACGATGTGCACAAACTTTTTGACAAATACCAGGACGTAGATGGCATTACTTCTGTTAAAGTAGGAAAGCCGATGTTTAGTTTATTGAACAAGCTCAACATAGAAGACCAGGATCTGCAAAAATTAAAACCTTTATTGGGAAAAGTGAACTCTATCGATATCCTGGTATCCGGCGGAAGCGAATTTCTCGATAGCCTTGTAAACATCAAGCCCGGGCTTATTAAACAAGGGCCAAACCCGGTAGCATTGCAAAATGAAATCAACCTTGCTGTAAAGAACTTAAATTATGAAGAACTGGTAACCATAAATTCAAGCGGAAGGAAAATAAAATTAATGACTGTAAATTCTTCCGGTAATATGCTGCACAACCTGCTGTTATCGATAACCGGCAGCGATCAGAATGTTCTCATGTTGTTGGATGGAGAGATACCAATGGATCAATTAAACAAATTCATTTCAGAAGAAAAATAATTTCACCACGCATTCTACGATCATGAACCATTTTATATTCCGGATAAAGTTCTTTTTTGTTTTTTTACTCGCAGCAGCAAGTTTACCTTCCTGCCTCGTATCCTCCCGCACCAACGTGGATGTCTTCAATAAAGGTGAATATGCGAATTCGGTGTCGGTGGAGACGATTAAGGTGCCTTTGCTTATCAGCAAACCAATAATTAGAGGGTATTTAAGAATCGAGGAAGATGTACCAAAAGAAGTTGTTCACCTGATAGGAGGTTTGAAGAAGATCAGGGTTACCGTGGCACAAACATCCAATCCAAAACTCATCAATGATTTTCATATCACAGCAAAACAGTTTCCCGGTGAGGAATGGCTTTCCGTACGCCAGGGAGATCAGTGGATCTATTTAAAAGCGGATCAAAATGGCAAAAGTGTCATAAAAAGAATATCCATTGCGATTTCCTCCCCGGAAGAACAACAGTTGGTTTATGTAGATATGAAATGCAAGCTCACGCCAGATCAGTTGAGCAAACTGATCAATGCTGCAATGGATTCAGATAAAGGGAAGAAAATGCTGAAGGACCAAATTGAAGTTGGGGTGCGATAGCGTAAGTACTTGTAAGAATTTTTGTGTCTTCAAAGAAGAGGATGGCCGAAAGCTTAAATGAGTATCCGAGAAACAATGTGGAATAGCTTCGAATCACGATTCGCAGAGTTCGGCTGGTCAATATAGAATGGGTTTTCTTTATCTTATCAAAACAACAATACCCTGCATTTTCAGAGGGCCGTTATAGGAAATACCTTTAAGTATGTAAACATAGACACCGTTAATTGCGGGCTGGTTTTTGTAAAAACGATTCCAGCCAATAGCAGGATTCTAGGTAGAAAAGACTCTTTCGCCAAACCTGTTAATACAGAAAATTCTTCCATCGATGTGACCATCAGCTATGACATCATCAAAACTTATGAGGTGAAATAAAGGTGAATAACAAAAAAGGCGAAGGAATCGATTTTATCATTGTTTTGCCCCTACCCTCCTGATATTAAGATGATGTTCCAGATTAAGCACAATAGGCCCAAACCTGCAAACCTCGCGCTAGTTGACGTCATCGCTGCACGCGCGCACTTGTTGCAAATCTGTCTGCTTCGAATTCATAAAAATTGCGATAATAATGGGGATCGGCGGAGCGACCGATAATGTAGTAGGGTATGAAAAAATACGGAATATCCGGGTAAACATATTTTGAAAAAATTGTCTGCAAGGATTTTGATTTTATTTTTCTTGCAACAGGATCTAACCATGAATTAAAAATTTGGTATTCATTGTATTGGTACCGGTGGACTATTTCATGAGCAATTATTCTACCTTTTGAATAATAAGTATGTGGTGTGTCAACATACACAATCGCTCTTCCAAATGTTACTCCGGAAGCAATAGGCGTGTTTGGCAGGTTTAATAGTTTGTCGGCTTTAAAAATAATTTCACCCGTTGCTAAACTAGTCCCCAAATCAAATCTGCCATATTTACTGGCAAGTATCGTTGCAACGACCGCATCGGGCAAAAAGCGGACTTTAAACTTTCTTGACGTACCGAAAGAAAAATCAAACCTCAAAAAACCATAATCAATATTCCAGTTTTGCAGAAAGGGCGTATTCATCGCTGCATTTTCCATAATCGAAGTTCCTGCCGCATGCAACAATTTCGCAGGCCATGCATAAATATCTTTTTGATTTTTATTTACCAAGTAAAGGGTCTTTTTACCTGTATAATTTAATAATCCTCCAATACCTCCTTGCCATAATCCTTTCAGAAAAGCCTTCTTCCAATTCACTTCTTTAGGTCTGTTTATTATACTACCGATGCCCGAAGTAATACCTCCAAAAGCAGCGTTGTAAACAAATACGGTCCGCCCCTGGTGCTGAGCAGATACAGCCAGGTGAAAAAATAGTAGCAGAATTGTAATCGAAGACCTCACCCGTTTTTGAAACCTGTGAGGTCTTTGAAAGCAGTCTGTGAAACATGTTATGTTCATCCTTTTTTATAGCCGGGTCCTTTTAAAAATCTTCCCGGAGACGCACTTGTAGGTTGATCATTCTTTAATACCTGTAAGCCATTTACAAACACATCACTTACACCGGTTGCATATTGATGCGGCTTATCATAAGTAGCGTGGTCCTGTACTTTCAAGGGATCAAAAATTACGATGTCGGCATAGTTGCCCACTTTAAGCTCGCCACGTTTTTGTAGTTTTAAATGAGTGGCAGGCAGATTAGCCAGTTTATAAATAGCCTGTTGTAAAGTCATTAATTTTTCATCGCGGGAATATTTGCCGATCACTCTCGCAAAATTTCCGTAAGCACGGGGATGGGCATTTGATTTTAGGAATACGCCTTCGTTTGTATAAGCTGCTTCGTCACTTCCAAAGCTCACCCAGGGCAATACAATTTCTTTTTTAATATTATTTTCATCCATTACAAAATAAGCAACGCCCACCCTTGTGCTGTCTTGTATGATCAGGTCCATCGCTGTTTCTTCCGGGGAAGTGCCACGCATTTTTGCCGCTTCTGCCAAAGTCTTGCCTGTAAATTTTTTCAATGAATCCTGTTTAAAAGAAAGGAGCAAAATATTATCCGGGCTGCCTGATGAATAATATTCATTTTCCCAATCGTTCGCATAGGAATTCATGGCCTTTATCATTTGTTTTCTGATAACAGGGTTCTGTAAACGCTCTCTGAGTTTTCCAAAACCTCCATCCTGCAGCGTAGGCGGGAAGCAGGAAGTTAGGCCAGTGGCTGCTGCCGTATAAGTGTACATATCTGCTGTGATGTCAATACCTTGTTTGCGTGCAGTTTCTACCATGAGTATTACACTGTCCATCTTACCCCAGTTGTCTTTGCCAGACGCTTTTAAATGGCAGATCTCGACCGGGACATTGGCTTCTTTTGCAATGGTGATGATCTCATTAATGGCAGGAATTAATTGATTGCCTTCGCTGCGGATATGGCTGATATACGTGCCGCCATATTTCGATGCTTCTTTTGCAAGTGCCACCAGTTCATCAGTCTTTGCAAAAACATCTACCGGGTACTGGAGTGCACACGTAACGCCCAAAGCGCCTTCCTTCATCGCGCTATCTACTAAAATTTTCATACTGTCTGATTGTTGGGCAGTCGGCGCTTTATCATCTTCGCCAATTACATATTGTCTTACCGTGCCGGTGCCAACGAAGGAAGCGATGTTGCAGGATATACCTTTATGTTCCAGTGTATTCATGTATTCTCCCAATGTATTCCACGTTACCGGATACTTTATGTCGCCTTCGTTCTTTTGCATTTGGTCTTCCATATTGGCATTCAAAGGACCCATACTGAATTCAGTAAATATCTCCGTGGTTACTCCCTGCCTGATATCGCTCTGTGCTCTTCCATCCTGGAACAATGATTCTTCAGAATGTCCCATCATGTTAATAAAGCCCGGTGCTACTGCTTTTCCTCCAGCATCTATTTCATTTTTTGCAGCGGCATTTTTCAAATCACCAATAAAAGCAATGGTATCAGCATTGATAGCAATATCTCCTTTGAAGGGCGCGGCGCCTTTGCCATCATAGATCATCCCGTTCCGGATAATCGTATCATATTTTGGTTGCTGGTTGCAGGCGCCAATAAGGATAAGCAAAAGAAAGTACAGGTATTTCATGTTGAATTTTTTGATCCGGTAAATAGAATCTATTCATAAATGTAGGAAGATTAAATTACTTCCATGGCTGGTGTTTTTACCGGCAGAGAAGATAAAAGATTACTTCCTTGGCCGGCCTCTTCACCGGCCACTCATAAAGCAAACGAAGAAATAAAGACAATTTGTGTTTTTCGTATCGCTCGGGAAACTTTTTATTCTGCTTTTTATCTGTGATGATAAAGTCATTTGAAAGATAGTTATCTTGTAAAAAAATGTCAGGTTTTTTGAGCAGGAAACTTGACATTCAATTTAACTGGATTTTTAAATCCTCATAAATTTTGTTTCTGTCGCGGTCAAATCCATTTTGAATCTCTATTACTTGCCCGAGTTTATATTTTTTCCACTTCTCCATTTATTTTCTTAATCAGAATTTTCAGAATGATAGAAAGAACACGGTTATTTTACAACATAATCTGCCAGCCTTTTCAATAATTGTTTTACGAGAAACCGCTTATAAAACTTCAATCTAAACTGCATTGTCCTGTAATAGCCCGGGTTCATAAAGGACACATATCTGGCAGAAAGTAACTGAACTAAAAATGTGATTCATGAGACACAAACCAGGGCGAGGTGAGACCCGAACCAGGGCCCGGGTTTTCATTTATAAACAGGAGTAGCGGAACCCTGATTTTTACATATATTTATTTCAATTAAAATAATAACTTTATAGCGATTATTTTTTTGGAGGCCCTGCGCTTTCTTTTATCCACTGATTATTGCAGGCACATAAAAGAAGTCCAAGAGAATCCGCTGACATCATTGCGCTTACAAAACACGACCGCGCATTGATTCCAGAATAGCTAACCTAAGCTTTGATAACAATATCCTTCAGCCATACCGGCATATCGGTAATGGAATGCAAATAACATAAACCACTTAATTTCAAAATACAATTTCATGCAAGCAACAGTAGCTTCAAAAACAAGAAGGATAGACTCCATTGATGTGCTCAGAGGGCTGGTAATGGTGATCATGGCCCTTGACCATGTAAGAGATTATTTCCATCAGTCTGTAAACCCGCTTGACCTGTCCACTACCACACCGTTCTTATTTTTCACCCGGTGGATCACTCATTTTTGCGCACCGGTATTTGTATTCCTTTCAGGCACCTCTATCTATCTACAAAGCTTGCGTAAAACAAAAAAAGTGCTGCAATCTTTTTTGATCAAGCGCGGCCTTTGGCTGATATTCATTGAGATTGTAATTATTTCATTTGCCTGGACATTTAATCCGCACTTTCAAATCATCATCCTGCAGGTGATATGGGCCATTGGCATCAGTATGGTCTTACTGGGCCTCCTGGTGCGTTTACCCTTCAAGGTGATTTTAGTCATTGGATTCATCATTGTTTTTGGACACAACCTGCTGGATATCCCGGAATCTGCACCGGGATTTGTGCCCGGTTTCTGGTGGGACCTTCTGCATCATGGTTTCTTCGCCAGATACCCAATCGGTCAATCTCATGTGTTGCTGATCCTTTATCCATTCCTGCCCTGGGTAGGCCTGATGATGTTGGGTTATTGTACGGGTGTATTCTTTTCACCAAAATTTACTGCCGGTCAAAGAAGAAAAATACTAAACCTTACCGGCATTGGTTTAATCGTATTATTTATTGTAGTGCGTTTTATAAACGGGTACGGCAACCCTCAACCGTGGCACACTCAGAAGAATGGCCTGTTCACATTCCTGTCATTTATTAACTTGCAAAAATATCCTCCGTCCTTATTGTATATGTGCATAATGATCGGACCGGCTTTCCTGTTGCTGTCACTTTTCGAAAAGATAAAAAATGGTTTTGCACAAGCAATAAAAGTTTACGGCAGGGTTCCATTTTTTTATTATGTCATTCACCTGTATGTGATCCATTTAGTATCTGCTGCTTTTGTTTTGATCAAAGGGCATACGCTGGCTGAGGCAACTACGATCCGTGGCGGCATGCCTTTTTATTTTTTGGCTGCGAAGGATGGTTACAGCCTTTTGGTAGTTTATATCATTTGGATCGCCGTGGTAATAGCGCTCTTCCCTTTATGCAAATGGTATGATCGTTACAAAACCGGTCACAGGGAAAAATGGTGGTTGAGCTATTTGTAAAAAAGGCAGCAGTCGTAGCAGGCTTTTAAATCAAAAAGGAAGGGAAAAATAACGAGACTCTATTGTGATATACTATTTTCCCTTCCACAATCATCAATACACTTTGGATAGCAGGAGAACAAATGAAAAGCTTTTAGGAAAAAACTTTCCTGCGCCATACGATAATACAATCTTGGATAAGTGATAACCACGCCGTTGAGCGCACCAAACGTACAAACAACAATAAGTGCTGCAATAGCAACAACCCCTATATTTCCGGAATTACCCGCGCCACTTCAAGCGCCGCTATGTTGTCCTCGCCGGTAGTTGCCAATTTCGATAAAGGCAATACATCCATAAAAGCGTCATTGACCAAAAGGTATAAAACAATGGAAATACCTACACCTGCTATAAGCGATATGGGCACATTCCTTTTTGGATTGTTGATTTCTCCACAACGGGTTCTTCCATTTTTCGCGAAGACCAGCAAAGAGTAAAATTGTTTTATGGCCTGATGAAATACAAATTATTTTTTGATTTGTTTCCAGCAAAGAAATTAATATGGTTTTATCCTGGTTCCTGAAATAGCTTTTGCAAAACAAGAATTGGAGGAAATTTTTTGTTTACCATTTTATAAAAAGACATGTACAATCAGTAAACCAACAAAAAACGCAGATTTCTACCCAATATCTTTTGTACTTTTAATTCCGAATTGTTCTTTCTACAGATTTTCGCTCCGTACCTGGATTCGTTAGTATTAATTCATGGCAATGAAAATATAGCAGCATGTTTAAAAATTATTTTAAGACGGCTTACAGGTACATCAACAGAAATAAATTCTTCACGCTTGTCAATATCATTGGCCTTTCGTCGGGATTGGCTGTAAGTATCCTTATTTCATTATTTGTTTTTAATGAGTTCAGTTATGATCAATTTAATACAAAGGCGGACCGGATCTTCAGGGTGGAATCGGATATAACTGTCAATGGAAACGGAATAAACGAAACGTATGTGCCTGCGCCGGTGGGTATTCAAATGGTAAAGGATTTTCCGCAGGTTGAAAACACAGTAAGACTAAGGATGCAAAAGTCTATGCTGGTGAAGAAAGGCAATGAAAATATTATAGAACACAGCCAGGTATTTGCTGATCCCTCCTTGTTTGATGTCTTCACTTTGCCAATGATTGCCGGTTCTCCACGATGCCTTACGCGAGCCAAATTCTATCGTACTTTCTGAAAGTGCCGCGAAAAAATATTTTAATACTACGGATGTAATCGGCAAAACATTGTTCATCGACAATGAAACCCTTTATAAAATTACAGGTGTAATAAAAGATATACCGCAGGAATCTCATTTTCACTTTGATTTTATTAAATCAATGCCGGCAGGCATAAAGAATATGGACGAGGTATGGCTGAATCCTTATGCGGTTACTTATGTTTTGACGAAACCGGGTGTCTCTAATGACGACGTAAACAAAATGTTATCGGCTCTCGCAACAAAATATGTAGCACCGCAATTACAGGAGATGAATAAAAAGAACCCCGGTGATGCAAGTGCCAATTTCTTCAGGTTTTACTCAATACCCTTAACGAAAATCCATTTGTTTTCCAATATCAGCATGGAGTTTGAACCTAACGGAAATATTAAAACGGTATGGCTGTTCATCATTGTAGCGATTTTGATATTGATAATGGCATGTGTAAATTTTACAAATCTCGCCACCGCGTTCAGTCTTCGCCGGTCTGTAGAAATTGGTGTAAGAAAAGTGCTCGGCAGCAATCGCAAAAATCTCATAACCCGGTTTTTATTGGAGTCTATTTTAATAAGTTTTGCATCAACTGTAGTAGCTATCCTCCTTTCTATGCTGCTATTGCCCTATTTCAATGAATTGGCCGGAAAGCATTTTTCTGCCATGATATTTTTCAGGCCATGGATGTTAGCAGGATGTTTTGCCCTTTCATTATTGGTTGGATTAATTGCCGGAAGTTATCCCGCTCTGTACCTTTCTTCTTTTAAACCCGCAGCGGTTCTTAAAGATTTTTCGATCACCGGCGCGAGGAGCAGTTGGCTCAGAAATTCGCTGGTGGTATTTCAGTTCGTAATAGCTAATGTGTTGATCATTGGTAGTTTGGTTATGTACAGTCAATTCAAATATATCAGTGAACGAAACCTCGGGTACAACCGAAACCAGGTGCTCACAGTTGCCAATACCTACAACCTTGGATCACATGCGAAGTCGTTTAAAGATGAGGTGGATAAGTTGCCCGGAGTAATGGAAGGAACCATGACTGCCTTTCTTCCCAATCGTGATATGGGCGGAGATGCACGTGCTTATTTCAAAGATGCCACAGCGAATCCAAATGGAACATTTTTGCTGAACGAGTGGACTGTTGAATCAAATTATATTCCTTTCATGGGCATGACAATCGTAAAAGGAAGAAATTTTTCACCGGATATGCCAAGTGATTCTTCGTGTGTACTTCTTAACCAAACCGCCGTCCGCCTGCTTGGCTATTCAGCAGATCCGGTTAACAAAGCGATTTATCTCCACGATTCAAATCCTGAAGGCGGTTTTAAAATTCTTGGGGTGGTAAAAGATTTTAATGCGTCCAGTCTGCACGATAAGATTGAACCAATCGTATTTCGACTTGGAGCGGACATTGGCGCCATATCCTTTCGCATCAAGACAACGCATATCTCACCGCTGATAAGCATGATCAAAGAGAAATACCAATCAATGCCAACAGAGAGTAAAGAACCTTTTACCTGGTCTTTTATGAACGACGATTTTAATAATCTTTATAAAGCGGATGAACGTACCAGCAAGGTATATGTGGCCTTCACGTTCTTTGCCATTTTTATAGCTTGCCTCGGATTGTTTGGTCTTGTAGCCTATGCTTCACAACAAAGAATAAAAGAGATAAGCATTCGAAAGGTGTTAGGAGCCTCTACCGGCAAACTAATCGCATTGCTTTCCAAAGATTTTTTAAAGCTTATTATAATAGCGATATTCATCGCTTGCCCGCTTGCTTTTTGGGGATCACAAAAGTGGCTGCAGGATTTTGCTTACAGAACAAAAATGGATTTTTGGATTTTTATTTTGGCTGCTTTCTTAACTACAGCAATTACCTTATTAACTGTATTTTTCCAATCTATTAAAGTCGCGCGGGTTAACCCTTCCAAAATTCTCAGGAATGAATAACACGGTGAATCTATAACTTTTTATATTTATACTGCTGTTCCGGTTTGGGGAGACATGAACGCTGCTCTATTCTAACAAGGAATTGTGCCGCGATAGTTACCGAAGGCAACAATAAAACCACTTCTTCCGGAGAAGGTTACGCAGCAGGCAAGGGCCGGGATGCCTGTACTGGTTGGGGCGTTTTATTTAAACTGCAACGAATGTGAAGACATTTTCTGTCATACAGAATGGATTGTCTAATGGAAAGAAGCATACTCTTGCTAAAAGGAACAGAGCGAGGTGGTTGTTTTGTCATGCATAGCTCTATCTTACCCCCTTTTATTTTATTTTTTGACGCCAATATTATATTTATCTTTCCATTAAAATTAAAAGCCATGCAAAAATTACTGCTTCCCATGCTGCTTGTAAGCCTTGCAATAGGTTGCGACACAGCGAAACAATCTTCAAAAGACGTCAAACAATATGATGCAAGCCAATTCTACAACAATGAAAGTATATACGGAGTTGCATTTAATCCGGACGAGACAAAAGTCCTCATCAACAGCGATAAAACCGGTATCCAGAATTTGTATGAATTGTCGGTAAATGATACTTCTCAGCTACCGTTGACACAATCGGCAAAAGAATCTTTTTATGCAGTAGATTATTTGCCGGGAACGAGTGAGTACCTTTATGTATCTGACCAGGGTGGCAATGAAAATGATCACATTTATTTGCAAAAAGCGGGAAGTACCGCTCGCGATTTGACTCCATGGGCGGGAAGCAAGAACTCTGTGCATAGCTGGTCGGGAGATAAAAAGTCGCTCCTGGTACTGAGTAACCGCCGTGATCCTAAATCTTTTGACCTTTGGAAAGCTGATACCGCAGACTGGAATTTTAAATTATTATATCAGAATGATTCCGCTTTTGATATTGGTGCGGTTAGCAAAGACGGACGTTTTATTGCACTTACAAAAAATATCAGCTCTGACAAAAACGATCTTTATTTGTTTGACAGGAATAATAATTCGATGAAAAGAATCAGCAATGATAATGAGGGCATGTGGAATGTAAATGCGTTTGAAAAAAATGACAGCATTCTTTATTATACCACTAATGATGGTGATGAATTTACTTATCTTGTAAAATATAACATCAACAACGGTTCTTCTGAAAAATTGTTCAGTACCAATTGGGATGTGATGGGAATGATACTAAGTGACAATGAAAAGTATCATACTATTTTCATAAATGAAGACGGAAAAAACAAAGTGCTTTTGTTTGATCATGCTACCAATAAGCCAATTGATTTTCCAGAGATAAAAGATGGTGACGTACAACAAGTGGTCATTTCACCAACTGAGAAAAATATGTTGCTGACTGTTGGAAGCAGCAGGAGCCCTCAAAACTTATATAGTTACAATTTTCAAACAAAAACATTAAAGCAACTTACGAATAGCCTGAATAAGGCGGTTGATGTCAATGACCTGGTAAGCGCAGAGGTGGTTCGTTTTAAATCTTTTGATGGGAAAGAAATTCCGGCTATTTATTACAAACCGTTGAATGCGACAAAGGATAATAAAGTTCCTGGTTTGTTGTGGATACATGGCGGCCCCGGCGGACAATCGCGAATTGGTTATTCAAATGCCATTCAATATTTGGTGAATCATGGCTACGCAGTAATGGCTGTGAATAACCGGGGAAGCAGCGGATATGGGAAAACCTTTTATAAACTGGACAACAGGGATCATGGCAATGGCGATTTGAAAGATTGTGTGTGGGCAAAAAAATGGCTGCAGCAGCAGGATTACATCGACAGCTCAAGGATTGGTATTGAAGGAGGAAGTTATGGCGGCTGTATGGTTCTTTGTGCGCTGGCTTTTCATCCGGAAGAATTTAAAGTGGGCGTCGATTTATTTGGAGTAGCCAATTGGTTGCGCACTTTGAGGAGCATTCCTCCTTATTGGGCTTCTTTTAGAAAAGCTTTGTACGATGAAATGGGCGATCCGAATACTTCAGATTCAGTAATGTTGAAAGCGGCATCGCCACTGTATAACTATAAGTCGATTAATAAACCACTAATCGTTTTCCAGGGAATGAATGATGTAAGGGTTTTGCCGGTAGAAAGCCAGGAAATTGTAGAAGGAGTGAAGAAAAATGGTGTGCCCGTTGAGTATGTAACTTATGCAAATGAAGGTCATGGCTTTACAAAAAAAGAAAACCAAATCACTACTTCTGAAAAAACACTGGCATTTTTGGACAAATATTTAAAAGGCAAGTAATTTTAAAGTTTGTAAAACAAGCAATAAAATAGCAATTGCCAACTTTTATTTATTATAGGGTCCTGTCTTCAGGACCCGTTCAAAACCTAATATTTCTTTTCTCATTCTGATTCTATGCTTTCATATAATTGATCAGAAGGTTTAGTGTCCAATTAATTTATAATTTCTCCTTTATTATACGCCAATCTTTCTTTCCAATTTTGGAGTTCTGCGGGAGCAAGTCTTTCCCAATCTGTTACTTCATCCGTGATTTTCAATGCGCCTTTGCGACATGAAGGTGTAGGATTTCCGCGAAATTTTCACCGCAGTTGGTGTTGAACGCAGGCTTTGTAGCAAGGGCCACACCAACGGTTGAATTTACAATTGTCATCAAATTTTTCTTTATTCTGCATAATGAGTTACAAAATAGTTGCAGTAAAAAATTCAGCAGATTCTGTTATTATTGGTTGCATATTTAAAACTCAAAGATTAGGGCTTCGTTCAATTCATGTTGTTGGTGAAGCCACTGCACTTTTCCCTCGCTCAACACCAGTGGGCTCTTTCATTTTTCGCGAAGACCAGCAAAAGGTAAATGATTACAAACGTCCGGTCATTTACACCTGTTTCATAAAACCTGACAGATGAATATTTATATTCTTACCGCAAACTCCATAACGCTGCTTCCATCGCATTATAATGAAGATACTTCAACTTTTGTTTTAGCATCTGTGAACGTCATTAATTCAAAGATCGGACTTCGTTCAATTCATGTTGTTGGTGAAGCAGCGGTACTTGTCCTTCGCGCAACACCGACAAAGGCCTCTCCTTTTTTGGAAAACCTACAATGCATGAAAGTCGAGCGCAACTATTGGCAATACTACTGTTACGAGCGGCCCTTTATAAAGCAAAGCCATCAATTTCTATTTGTTTGGTTGTTGTCGCTCTTAGTGCTCCATCGAAGCCGTCTAACAGCGATATAAATTTTCCTCTATCTGACGGATCAAAAACGACCATCTTTTGAATTAAATCTCTAATAAGCTTGCCATCTTAGCCGTAGTTGTTTTTACCGCAATAATTTATTATTGACAATTAGCGCTGCAAAATTTCAATACAGTAGTTTGGCCGTTAGGCAGAATTACTATTTTTGTCATACAGCACTTTGGCGGACAATTTGAACAATTATTCAAAAAGTTCAATTTTGATGTAATCAGATGTAGCTTCCCATCTTTTGAATGTAAATCATACTTACTTAATAGATCATTTAATTCTCTATGAAATGCAAGTACTTGTCTTTTGCTGCTAAAATGTTTATTTTTTTCCATTTTTAAAGATTAATATGCAGTTATCGTTGTTGAATCTGAAATGAATTTACTGGAATCGTCAGTAGGAACTGTTGCCAAAAATTTCACTTTACCGTAATATGCATTTGTGAAAGGGATTGAAAAATAATTTAGACAATTACCGGCCCCATCAGTACGAGTCGTAAAATTTCTAAATTGTCCTACTTGCTGATTTGGATTTTGTGTGCTATCCATGGCTATTAATGTGATATTCTGGCCTGGAGTAGGGGTACCATGTCCAGCAAATCGGCTGATTTTTACAGTTACTGTTACTTCACCAGTATTACTAATCTGATAATTTAATTTGTCTACTGAGATTCTGATTTGTTCAGCAAAAGCGTTCGTAAATTTTATGGTGTCTGTCTGAATATAGTTCTTTATTGAAGCCGTTACATAAGCTGAGCCTGTATCATTGGAACTAACCAGATATATTGAAGCAATTTTATGCAAACTCTCATTAATGGTAACATTTTGGGCAACCACAGTTGTAGAATTTTTATTAACCACATCAAAAAGCCCTTTAGAAGTTGTTAATGCAATTGTATTATTCGCTTCTATTGTAGTTGGTGGTATTTCAATCGTAATTAATTGTTTACTTACTCCATCTGCAGGTATAAAAGTTTGGTTGCCAGTCATACTAAAAATAAATCCATTTGTAAAAGTAATAGTATCTACCTGACTATAGTTTTTAATAGTAGCAGTAACGTAGGCAGTGCCTTCATCAGTTGAACTAATTAAATTTACAGAAGCTATTTTATGCAAAGTATCATTGATAGTAACATTTTGGGCGACTACAGTAATTGTGTTCTTATTAACTATATCAAAAAGGCCCTTAGTAGTGGTTAATGTAATAGAATTATTTGGATCGGCCGTTGTTGATGGAATTTCTATCGTAATTAATTGCTTGCTTATACCATCGGCAGGTATAAAAGTGTTATTACCAGTCATACTGATAATAACCTCATCTAATGGGACCTCCTTTTCTTTATAGCATCCGTAAAGCAGTATCAAAAAACTAATGCTAAGAATGTAATTTCTATTTTTCATTTGCTGAAAACTTTAGCGATGTCTCCGAGAGCATCTTTTATTAAAAGATTGAATGATATGCCAACATAAGGTGCAATACCAAGTGTTTTCTCAGCGATGAGGGGATTAGGGTCAATATTGTTATATAAAAGCCCTCCAAAATTTAAATTGATTACATGACTCACTTTATATCCTATACCAATCATTACGTTATTGTTTGAAAAAAGATTAGCTCTGTAATTGTCCTTTGCAATTGAATTGATTGTAACACCAAGATTGGCAGTAAATCGTTGATAAAACTTTATCCTTTTATTCTTAATCAATGTCCGAAAAGGGATATCTACGTCCATTGGTCTTAAAGAAATATTTATTCCAAAATATGCCGTTGCTGAATTGAAATCTTTTTGCCAACCTGTGTATATGACGCCAGCGTCTGCTACTACTCTTAAAGCTGAACTGGTTTTTAACAAAAATTGTTGTGTGTTAAGCTTTGCAAGCTCTCTAACTTCTCCAAATAAGTCAGCGACGTTAATCTGTTGAGTTATGCCGCCTTCCACGGCACTCACTGTAGCGGATTTGTGATTATTCAGGTAATCAATTAATTCATTATTCCTTTTTTGAAGATCATTCTTATTATCATCGAAAATTTTGTCCATGTTTGATTTATTAGCTTTATAGTATTCGTTCAAAGCTACCCCAGTTACAATACCCGGGTCATTATTGTTAGCTATTTTAAAATCCTGGCCAAGTTGTATTCCTTCTTTTTCTTTTCCTTCATAAAAGAGTTGAAACACGTCTATATATGGTAAATTAAATCTTAAAGCTGAATTTGTATAAAATACTTTATAGTCCCTATTTGGATCTAATGCTGGCACTACAACATCAATGGCATTAGGAAAAACTTTTAAAAAGTTGTCTGATCCGTCATAATTAACTGCATTCACCGAATTAATCAGATAGTAGTCTAAAGGAATAGTTTTGCCATTTTTATATACCAAATAAAACCCTTTGACATCTTCATCTTTAAAATCCTGTCCAGCTTTAGGATCAAAATAGACTCTTAAAATAAAAGTTCTGTCAAAAAAAATATTTCCAATAGGCAATCTTGTAAGCGGATCTAATTTTATCACATTTCTAATCGATCCGAAACCAATTTCTATACCTTGATTATTAGTAGGAGTACTTACAGGAATAGTTTTTTGTGCATTTAATTTTACAATCATCAAAAATGTGGAAAAAATCAAAAAGCCGTATTTGATAGTCGTCATGAAGTTGTGTTATAAAGCATTAGATTTATATATATTTTTGTTTTTAGAAAATTCTGTTACAATTACTGCCAACGTTTGTATTTGGCGTAAGCGATTTTATTGCTATTCGTTTCAGAACTTAAAATACTACGAACCACAAGGTGAAAATATTAGTTCCTCTTTTCCGATAAATAGGGGAAAAGCACAATTTTCAATCAAGGAAAACCACTATGTTTTTAAAAAAGAACTGTGGCTGACTAATGCTTTTTTCCAAAATTCAAGTAGCTAAATCAGTAAGAAAGACAGTTATAACGTAACAAGAATTAACCAATTCAGGACCGATCACCCCTAACATCCTACTCGAAAAATTTGCGATAAACCATGTAAGATTTAACGTTTTTGATATCCACAATTTTTTTTAAGATATACCTTTGCTGCAGATCTAGGCTAAAGGGAAAAGATCGGGACAAAAACTGAATTTGTCATCGAGTGCTCATAATCAAATGATTCCCATGAAACACTGCAAAAACTGTAATAAATTATTAAAGAGAAATTATTGTTCTAATTGTGGGTAGAAGGCAACGACGGGGCGGATAAGCTTCAGATACCTACTGGAAATAGTTATACTTACTTTTACACACATCGAAAATGGCCTATTGTACACTTCAAAAGAATTGCTAATTCGGCCGGGTAAAACGACGCATGATTATTTAAATGGTCATGGAAAAAAACTTGAATCACCTGTCAGTTATATCGTTCTTTGCGTTGGCTTACAAGAAAAGGTGTTGTGAGTCTGTTCGATATAAATTTTTGCACTCAATTATGAAATACCAAATTATGAACAATACCAATAGTCTTCAATTTACTAATTCATCATAGAATCAATAACTACGGTTTGCATGCTTCTAGTTGTCCAGTATAAATGGGATAAAAACCATCAGATGGAACTGATGATGAAAGCAGCACGAATGCCGATTTATGTGCCGTTTTTGTGACGATCCCTCATCGCAGCTAATTTCCGGTCAGTAACATTCCTAACATAATGAATAATTGTCGCCCAATCTAAAGTAGATAATTTGTTTTGTCTCGGTAGATGTAATGTAAATGTTTCATTATCTTGATTTGGTTTTTCAACATCCTTTAATAATGTCCAATACGCCTCGTTTTCTGCGTCAATGAACTTTACTATCATTACAACTCTTAAATTATCCCTCAAATAATTGTAAGTTGACACTTTAAAGACTTGCGACTCAGAATCGGCAACAATGTTCGGCTCTTTTGAAGATTTCAGTTGGACAATTAGTTCCAGCCCTTTATATTTCCCTTCTTCGGCAATCTCAATATTTAAGTCTTGCCCATAATCTCTATCAACCGAATTAATATTCCAATCTTCAGGTAAATGTTGTCGAAAAAATGTTATGGATTTTTCTTCAAGAGAATGATTGTGGTGTCTTATTGGATATTTCATTTCAAATCCAGGGTTCGTTATATAAAATTTTCAACATAGTCCTGATTGATTTCTTTGCAACTAAATACAATTCGTTCTCATGATATTCTGGACGTTCTAATAAATGTGAATCATTAGAAGGATCTTTTACATGAACCCACTTATTTCTAAAAGTCCTTAGCTCATGAAGCTCCATTTTTAATTCAGGGTTTAAAGAAGCATTTTCAATTAATTGGTAGAATCCCCAACTTTTTGATTCGATTGAATCAAAATAATCGAATCTTAAATGTGATTCTATGGCTGCTTGACATGCAAGAATCGCAGCAAGATTTGCATCAGCACAAAATGCCGTTTCAGCATCCTTAACTAAAAAGATTGTCCATTCCGAAAGAATACCTCCTCCTTGAAGTAATTCTTCATCTAAGTCATTAATGTAATTCCATTTATCTTGTTCTGTCACAAATGTTGGTTAAAATAGCACGTATCGGCGACGCATTATGCAGGCATCAAATTAAATTTTTGTCTGCCGGAACCATTGGCAAATTTATTTAAAAGTTGACTGTTACCACTATAGCTTATTACAGTTCTTTAAGCCTCAACTTTTGCCACTGTTCATGTTCCGTTCCCCGGCTCACCGGAGTTAGTGTTGAACGCAGGCTTTGCAGCAAGGGCCTCACCAACGGCTGAATTTAAAATCGTCACCCAACCTTTCTTTATTCTGCATAATGAGTTACAAACGTCCAATCATTTACACCTGTTTCATCAAGCCATACAGATGAATATTTATAATCTTCCGACAAACTACATACTTTTACTCTGTTATTTTCTACAAGAAATTGAAGGCTGCTGATAATAATATCTTTATACTTCCCACGTTTCAATAACTTTTTCCATTCTAAAATAGTTGCAGTAAAAAATTGACGAGATTCTGTTACCATTGTTTGGATAATTCTAATCCAAAGATAGGGTTCCGTTCAATTCATGTTGTTGGTGAAGCCACCGCACTTGTCCCTCGCTCAACACCAACGGGCTCTTTCATTTTTCGCGAAGACCAGCAAAGGGTAAACACACTGTTGGCAGTAGTTTTTCTTACGGATAATGTTTTTTCATGACTGGTTTCAGGTAATATTTATTATTATAAAAATCTTCAAAATGATCTAGTATTTTTATCATGAAATCCTGAGCTATTTGCAACTTGACTCTTAGAACTGTTGTCCTCTGCCTTTCACCGACAAATGAAGCTGATTCTCCTCCATGTGCTACTGCATTTCTTTTGTCAACAATTTCATTAATTGTAGCTCTCTCTCTCGCTGTTAGAATTAATGGACGCATTCCAAATGCCGCTATTGTTTCTTCAATTGTTTCAATCCATACATTTTGTAACCGTTTTGAAAAGATTGTTTCATTTAGTGACCTTACATTCCTGCTTGAAACTTCTGCAAATAAGTCCACAGTTCTCTCAACCACTTTCTTATATCCGCAATCTTTTAGAGATTGCACCTTGTCCATTACAGAGATTGTATTGAAAGCTAGAGTGTAATGATTATTCTTTACCGCTTTAGAATTTATCAAAAGAATTGAACGCTGTACAACCTCGTTTATAGACTTTTCAAGTGCGGCATAAAGATGTACATGGAAAAGTCCCCGCATTATTTTGACTTCGGCTGGTGTTGGATCAGTTGGCAGAATCGGTTCTATAGAAGTAATATAGTTTAGGAAAACTTGAACTTCATTAAACCGTGAAGAATTTTGGTTTCTAACCACGACGTAACTCATTGCCTTAAATAATCTTTTACGAAGTCAATACGTTGATTGAGTTTTATACGAGAGTTCGTAGCTCCTGTTGTTAGACGGGCTAATATTTCATCGTTCAAAACCTCTTGTAAGCGTTCATCAATAGTTGCAGCTTCATTAGAAGTGATTAAATCGGCTACAGCAATTGAAATAGCTTCAAACAATATTAAGGGCGTTATATTTATTCTATTTCCTCGTACAATTCCATTTGGAAGTAAATCGTCAATCATTTCAAATGTTTGAGAAAACAAGTGGCGGTAGTTTGCTTCTTCAGGAAAGGAAATCGTTTTCCTTGCCATATAGTCGTTTAAGAATCCTTTTACGCTATGAATAAATTCATCCCTGCATTCAAAATATGCAAAGAATTTCAAAACTAATTCTTCACGACTTCCTGTTCTTTCTGCAGTAGGCGTCATTTTAACTACATTTAAAAAATGTTCATTTGTGGAACATTCTGCAATAAAATCTTTAAATCTCCCAAGATAAATGCAGTTTCTGATTTCTTGAGGATGCAATGTTACACCACCAGTATTCAAACGTTCAAATAAATCATACCGAACTTCAAAATCGCTTCTATCATTTAAAACAGTGACCCGAATTGGCCGGGTCATAAACATTAATTGAATTGATCTTGGCAACTCCTCGTAATAAAGTCCATTAATTCCGTTTAACTTTTCAAGTCCATGTAGCTTCAATTTTACGCAATTACTATTGTTGCGTCGTATTATAGCATCATCACCTACGAAGTTAATAATGGTGGTTAGTCTTTGAAGTCCGTCAATTACCTCCCAGCTTGAATCTCGATTGGTCGCCATAAATAAATTTGGAACAGGTATACCTAAAAGAAGTGATTCGATAAGTTGAGATTGACGATTTTCATCCCAAACAAAATGTCTTTGATATTCAGGAGCAATATCAATCAAGCCTTCAACAATCATATCAAATAATTGCCTTACGGATAAATCATAGCTGTCAAATGCAACTGATCTCCTATTATTATCTATTTGGTCTTGTATTAAGGTTGCGTCCATTCAATTATTTTGGTGTTTTAAAATTACTGCCAACGTTTGTATTACCGAAAGTACGAACATACAACGTTATTTTCCACAAAAATTGTTTTATTCATTATCAACGCCTTATGTCACTTTTACGAGTACATATTGTGAAAATATATCTTTCGTAAATACAGCTTCCTATCTCTTTAAGGAAAGAAGTTGTTGGTCACAAGACCAACGGAGGAAAAAGTAGATGCATTATCGCCAACCTTCCAGTCGTTTAAGGGTTTTACCATCAAATAAAGAAACCCATTGCTGCGCCCGGGTTACATGAAAGAATAGCAGGGCAATAAAAGCCAAATAAACTCTCGTTGTTTTCTTTTTAAACGATTTTATATTGCTAAAGTATTAAAAATATACCCATGCTATCTTTAAAATGAGGAGAAGGAAGGCAAGAATGTTTACTCACCCATGTGGAACCAGGGCCTTCATACTCAGAACAGATATGGTTTCTTATTGTCCGTAGTTGAAAACATACGGACAGCAGTGTGTTTTGTATTTGAATATTCTACGGATATCCGGGGCCTAACAATTAAAGTTCAAACCTTGCCTTACATGGGGGGCCATACCAATCACGCTTGCACAAAACTTTTTGTTGTTGTTTGCTGCTATTTTTTTCGGGTCATAACGAAAGACCTTGGATTGGCTCTACAGTCATCACACAAATTATCTGCAAAAATGCCATTAGGAGAATATGATTTTCCACATCTTCCACAAGAATCAACGGTTGTACCAAAATTGCTTATTCCGAACCGAGCTCCTACGGAATAAGCTCCTGATGCCGTTAAGCCACTTAAAACTGTGGTGTTCAATTTCCTTTCTGCTTCCCTTAGCTCCTCTTTTGTTTTGTTTAGGTCTTTTTCTTTGTCATACAATTTACTTTTCAATTGCATCTTTTCTTTACTTTCAACCTCTGCAATCTCAACTATTTTACTGTTTAGATTTTCTATGTCACCTTGCAGCTCAGTTTCTCTTATTTTCATACTTGAAATTACTCCAATTTGAGTTTTTAAGTTTTCTACTTCTGGAATAATATCAGTCCAATTTTCAATCGAACTTATTATTTCTTCTTCAAGTATATTACACTTTTCAATCACCTCTTGAAAATTGCTTACTATTAGCTTGAACTCTTTATTTTCTTTATCCAAACATTCTATATAGACTTTAGTCCTTTTCTCAATATTGCTTATGTTCAGCAATATCAATTTTAAACTTCTAATCGCAGATTTTCCACGAGCAACCAATACCTTAAGTTCCGTCATTTGTGCCCATCTATTTGTGATTACTCCTCCAAGCAATCCTGATAAAAGAGTAATAACTAAAGTTAATATACCAAGGATACTTTTGTCCGCGGAATTTGCAGAATAGATGATAAAAATAATAGTCAGAACCAAAAGTAAAATTACCCAGGGGTCAAAAACTACTTTAAAGAAGTCATTCCATTTTCCTTTAAGCGAATATTTTTTATTTCGGTCTTGTAAAGGTATATCTTCCATATATCAGCATTAATAGTGCTTGTATTGATGTTATGAGACGCAATCTATTAAAAAAAATAGTATTAAGAACCGACTTTTTATTGTTATCAATTTCAATTGTTATTAGTACAATCCAATCTCCAATAATAATTGAATCTTGAGTGGGGCAGAGGACAGGCCGGAGACTCGCTCCATAAAAATCCAATTATTGAATCTCCCCCATCTCCCCAACCACCTTCATCGTCTCCACACTCACCGTACAAACCCGCTTTAATAAATCAATCACGTGGTCTTTATAATCGGCGAATTTATACGTGTTGAACTTTTCTGCTATGGTCGGGTCTTTGGGTTTCTTTTCTTTGTATTGGTCGAGAATCCATTCGAGGGCGCTGCGGTTGCCGAGTTTGTATTCCCAGGCTGTTGATGGAATGCCGTGCAGTTCTGTGTTGTCGTCTAAAACAATGATGCCATCTTCTTTTATTGCTTTCAGTTTTGTTTTGGGATGTTCTTTGGTGGCAATTTCTTTTTGCTGCAATGGATAAGGTTCAGCGGTTTCATAATTAATATGCAGGTTCATTAATTGCTCTCCCCATTTCGCCCATTGCCAAAAGTTTTCGTACAACGGTATGCGCGGAAATTCTCTTTTTAAATTCAGCTCATACTTTTTGCGGTAAGCCGGATTGTGCAACACGGCATATACATAATGAAAGATCGCTTCTTTGGTAATTGGCTTTGGTGCTGGCGTTTCTATTTTAAATTCTTCCCTTACTTCCGGGCTATTGGCGTAACATACCGGTGAAGATGGTTCAATTTGTTTGTAATGTTCCTGAAACTTTTCTAACGCCCAATCAGTGATGTTGTCTATTTTCTTTCCTGAACCTTCAAAATCATAGAAAGGCAACCCTGTAGTTTTTTCTAAAAAATCAAAACTAAAAACATTATTTGTAGAATAAACTTGAAACGGTTTCGAATGGCTTGAACCAGAAAAAATAATAAATAAGTTATCTGACGCGGTCAATTTAGGAAGCAGGGATGGCATCTCAATTAAATCTTTCGAATGATATAAATACTGCTTTACAAATGGCCGGTAAAAAGCTTTAATTATCTTACTATTATCAAAATTTAATTTCAACTTTTTTGCAAATCTTTTCTTTAGACTCCTTGTCCATTTAATTGATTTATCATTCTCGGATGAAGAACCATCTAAAAGCTTTTTATTAAAAGTATCTACTAAATAAGCAACCTTATTGTTTAGATTATTTGATTCAAACCCATAAACCCATTCATCTCGCGCCGTATTAGAACCAATAGTATAACTTCTGAATACGGTTTTGTTTTTTGTTTTTTTCGAAATGAGAGGAATCAAACTATCCCAATCATTATCCGAATTATTAATCCAGTTATTATTCTTATCAGGAGTAATATTTTCAAAGTCTACACTTTGTATATCATGTTCCGAAAACCAGGCAAGTTTTTCTTCCTTTCTCCAAAAATCGTCCATCGTTAGGTATTCGATTTTGCAGGGCGAGGTCTTTAATTGCCTGTGCGATGTTTTTACCAAAAACAAAACGGCAACTCCTGTTTGAATCCCGAAAACATTGTGCGAGGTTCCTGCAATTTTCGGATTGGCTCTCACATCGCTTTTGGTGTCTATAATGTAGGCATGGTCAAAATCCTGTTGCACTGTTTTTCTAAATCCATCAAAAGTGCGGCTGTCAATAAAGCTGCGGTTGCTGATAAAAGCGATCACACCGTTTTCATTCAGCCTGTCCATCGCCCAGCGATAAAAGCGGCTGTACATATCATACATCTTGGTCTTTTGCGCCGTGCTGTTTTTTATGTAAGTTTCCTTGATGCGCTTATCAATCTCTGTGTATTCGCGGTTCTTGTTGTTATCATTTTCATTTTGCTGATTGGCATTATACGGCGGATTCCCAATGATCACACTGATCTTTCTTTCATTCTGTCTCCTGATCCTTTCAGCATTTTCGGCGCTCACGCCAAAGAGGTCGCCCTGCTTGCCTACCCAATGAAAACCGGTATTATCCAGCGTATCCACAAAACATAAATTCTCAAACTCTTCATACGCATCCATCTTTTGCTTGTAGGTATATTCAATGTTCAGGTTGGCAATGTAATAAGGAAGAATGGCCACTTCATTGGCATGCAATTCATTCTTGTATTTATATTTCAGCTTTGCTTTGGGTAGGTAATCAATAATGTCGGTAATAAAAGTGCCGGTGCCGGTGGCAGGGTCAAGAATTTCCACATTCTTATCGGCCATCGTTTTGCCAAAATGCTTGTGCAACAAATAATCGGTGCTGCGGATCATAAACTGCACGATCTCGTTGGGCGTATAAACAATGCCGAGCCTGTCAGCCGCTTTTGGATTGTAGCCTTTATAAAAATTTTCATACACCACTTTCAGGAACTTCTGTTTTTCATGATGATCGGCGATGGAAGCGGCGCGGGCATTAATGGTGTCGTAATAATGTTTTATCTGCCCGAGCGTTTGCCTGCGAATGGCGCCGGTAAAGAAAGTATTAATGACTTTATTCAGTTCGCGGGCAATATTATTTTCCTCGTGAAAATGCGGCTCATCAAAAATTGTATTGAAGATATCAGCGCTTAAAATATGTTGTATCATCATTTCCTTTACATCTTCCTTATTGATCTCAGGATTGATGCTTGCCTTTGCCATTTCCAGGAAACTTTCCTGCGCTTTTTGCAACTCCGGATTTGTCATTTCCTGTGCTTCAATTATTTCGCGGATGGCAACCGTAACTTTAGGAATATCTTCTTTAAATTTTTCTATTGCTTCGCGAAAATCCGACACCTCCGGCCTTTCATAAGAAAGAAACTTAGTAAGGATCTCATGCAGTTGTTCTTCATCGCGCATATCGCGACGCATCACTTCTTCACCGTGCTGATACAAAACGGCAGTTTGCGAATCTTCAAAAAGGATGTTATCAGAAGGATAACCTTTATCAAATTTCTTCCTGATCTCTTCATTAATATCGTCACTTTCATCTTTGCTTTCCCAATAGCCCCAATCGTTGCGGATGCTGTCTTTGATGGTTCCATCCGGAGTGATGATCTTTCCGGCTTTATTTTTTGTAGATATTTCCGGTATCAGCATCAGGTCTTTGCTGCGTGCATATTCATTCAGCAGATTGTAAAAACTATTGCGGATAGCGGTTTCCTTTTTGCTTCCTCCAAAGTGTATGATCTTCTCAAGTTCCTTGTGGTATTGCTGAATCGCGTATATGCTCATTAGATGGTAATGTGATGTGTTTCAAAGATAGGGGAAAGAGCGGGAAATATTCTTACACTCTATAGATGATTAAGACGAACTGCTCCTTTCCCTCTATTTCCTCCTTTCCCTCAACAATTTATCAATTACACCCCCTGCGCCAACAGGATCATATCCTTTTTCAATACATGCGCGGTTTAAAACTTCTGCGGAAAAACCGCTTCCGTAAAGATCGTCACATTGGTTGCTTCATACCGGCGGGCAAGTGCTTTATTTTCATCACTTTTCATCGCTTCCATAACCTGGTTAGCATCTTCCATGGTGGTTATTTTTTTCAGTTTGACAAGCTCCTTCAAATAACTATCGCTATAAAATGTAAAAAAGAACTTGTCTGCAAGCGATGCTACATTGGTGCGGACAGTATCCGGTTGTTTTTTCGTTAAGCCGGACTAGCTCACTTTCATCGTAAGTGCCATCCGGTAATTCATTCCCCAAACCCTGTAAATAATACGGGTGTCCATATCATAAATTTAATATAGTTAGCCTCAATTAGTCGCCCAACAGAATTTAACCCTATTTCATTTATTAAAATCCGAGGCTAAAATTTATCCTATTTGTGCTAATAATTACCTTATCAAACAATAGAAGTTGTTCAAATATTTCTGATAGTTTTTACCTTCTTTCAACGATGTTTAGCTTTGGATAAGAAAAATCATAGGGTTGCCAAATGTTAGTGTTTATTACTTGGTTCATATTATGGAATGTCGGTGGCAGAAGGCCTATAACAGTACGCATTTATGCAGGCCGGCAAATAGAATTCCCGTCTGCCCGGAACCGTTAGCCAAGTTTATAATTTATTGCTGATTGTTATTACTATCGCTGATTAGATTTCTTTCAGTTGGAGCTATTGCTGAAACATGCACTACAACTCATTGTTAGCACATCTGCCCGGCTTGCATAAATGCGCATGTAAGCTGCAGTCATCTTGTATATTTCCTCCATATTTGGCTTATAGGATATTTAGCTGAAAGCCCAAAAGCCATTATTTCACCTTTACTAAGTCCTTTTGCTGTATTGGAAACAGAATTGTGAGTGTACTCTATATTTTGCTCTATTAAATTTTTGAATCCTGTGTAGTAATTAGCACTAACAGATAGTAACACAATTCGAAAAAGTGAAAATTCTACACCCATACCCGTCTGTAACAAAGGAAACGTCCGCCTAAGGCTTAATTTGGAATAAACACTATATGAAATTGTGTCTTGCGCCATAATCTCACTGCCACCCTCGCCGCCATCACCATAGCCATAGTCCGAATTTATACCAAAGACATATCCGATTACTGGCACAAGGTATAACTTTTGCTTCTTGAGGTTTAGTATTTTAAGTCTTACACCCAATCTTAGTGGAATAAGCCAAGTGCTAATAGCATTGCCTTCTGTGTAAGACGATGAAACTTTGAAACCTATACCTTCATCATAATATTTCTTCAGCAGTCCTGTTTCCAAAAACACTGTCGAACTAATATCTTGTCGAACGTTTAATCCAAAATAACCAGTAATAAGAGGGACTTTCTTTAATAGTGAGCCGTTATCAATAATGTCATAAACATCATTGTTCACAGCTCCTTCAAATCCTAAATAAGTGTTCTTCTGTGCTACCGCTGTTATAAGGGCAAGATTTAATATAAGGGTAACGAAAGTTAGTTTAAGCATAATGGTGAATTTATCCGATACTTTAAAAGTGTAAAACTAATTGCAGCTTACGCTTGCATAATGTTATAAGACGCAATCTATTAAAAAAATGATATTAAGAACCAACTATTTATCGTTATCAATTTTCAATTGTTGTTAGTACGATCCAATCTTCAATAATTACTGAATCTTTAATAATGTGGAGCGCAGGCTGCAGAGACCTTATCCTACTTTTTAGTTAGTATTTTACACGTTTTACTTTGTTTTTTACCTAACTTTATCTATCAATAATTTTTAAGATAAATTTGCTTATGATGAGTGCAGCAACTACAAAAAAGATACACGAAGGCCGAAATGTAAAGCGTTTCCGCGAAATGCTCGGCATTAAACAGGATGCCCTGGCTGCCGACCTTGGCAATGACTGGAACCAGCAAAAAATTTCGCTGCTGGAGCAAAAGAAAACAATTGATCCTGCACTGCTGCAACAAATATCTTCTGCTTTAAAAATTCCTGCTGACGCAATTCAGAATTTTGATGAGGAACAGGCGGTGAATATTATCTCCAATACATTTCATGACACTCAAGGATTGATAAATTACAATCCAACGTTTACAAATAACCCTATTGATAAACTCATTCAACTTCATGAAGAAAAGATTGCGCTTTATGAAAGAATGCTAAAGGAGAAGGATGAGATGATGGAGAAGTTGGAGAAGTTGATTGAAAAGAAAGATTGATTATCAACCCCCGGTTTGTATTCCAATCGTAAGTTCACATGTGTCAGTGTCGACCATACACTTTTCAGCGATAGCTTCACGAACGGCAAAAGTTAAAAGCTGACGCGTCAACCACAGAGTTTGACCTCTTGAGTTGTAACCGGTAACAAGTTCTTCCTGCTTTTCCTTGCCCTGCACTGAATAAATGGTCCTTAATGAGGAGTTATATAAATTTTTTGGGCTATTGTTTGAAGAGCGTCTATCAAAAATACATCGCTTTCACAATTCCCGCGGGCATAAAAGCCTTATTCTTGGATTTTTGCAGGTGGCCGTTTTTATTAAAATAATATTCAAGAAAAACAGCAGTTACAATAAGGCTCCCGGAGGGCGTAGGTGTTGGCAATAATAGGATCTGCTCGGGCACCGGTTCGTCATTATAATTAAAATGTAAAGAAGTACTGAAACCACCGGTCGCTGCGCCGTTCTTCAATTGATAACCTCCTGTTGCGATATGGCATTTCACTGAAACCGTACCGGCAGGTGCTAAAATGTTTTTGGCAGGCACAAAGGGCGGTATTTTCATTTGCAGCATACCGTCAGCGGTTTTCGTTACTTCTAAAGAAACCCTCCATCTTTCTGCGACCGTATCGCTTTCTGTAAAGCGAAAGTCATTCAAAAAAGGCACGGGATCACAGGGTTGCTCCGGATCAAACCCGGACCGCAACCAGCCCAACAACCCAGATACCAGCCTCGTTTGCATTTTATTATCAGCCGGAAACGGGATCACCGGAAGTAGTTGTTGCCGCAGCATTTTTCCTGCGCCGGATGCTTTGCCAAATTCGGTCGCACACTTTTTCGTGGCTTTGGTCTGCTTGATACGACCTGGCACAGAACGCGCATAATATTTATCACCGCGTTTATAAAAAACCATGTTCTGTACCCTTCCCGTGATCTGTAAATTAATTTGCGATGGCATAATTGCATATTTTTTAATGATAAATAAGGCATCTTCTCCTGCTGGTTGAAGAATAGATACTCCCTGTCTTAAGTATGGCATCTTCATAGCACAGCCTGCTCAAGTCCGGGTTAAGTCCGGCATATCCCGGACTTAACCCGGTGTTGTACACAAGGAATCCGGTATTAAAACGTACGGAGATAGGAGTTTAGTATTGCTTGCGGGTTAGCCTGGAATATAGTATCAGAACTGAATAAGAAATTTCACCTCTGGTGCAAATGTCTTGTCCATTTTCTAACCGGTAATTATTTCTTGTCATTAATGAAAAGAATAAATTTTAGGAGTAGCAGTTAAAATCTTTCCAGCAAGAAAAGATTCTATGATCAAATATAGGAGAATCTGCCAAAAGAGAAAGTAGAAAAAAAGGAAAATGACATTAGATGTCTCCTCATTGTTTGAAAATGGTCGGATTTCCTACTTCATTTCCCCATCTTCTTTTCAACCACTCCCTTTCTTTTTTCCCACCGGTCAATAGGCTCAGGAGCGTACAATGAATTTCCTTTTTTGTCAACGAGGTGAAAGGCCTTATTTAATTTGCTACTGATCTCATTGATTTTCTTAGAAGGTTTGCCCAACTGAGCCTTATAAAATTTCTCAAACGTTTTGATACCGGTATTAATGACCGAAAGCTCTTTTTTGTAATTCTTTTCCTTGCGATAAACCATCATCAAACGATCGTAAGCACGTATTTGTAAAGGATCTTTTTTCAGGATCTGATTATAAGTTTCTATCGCTAAAGAAGGATCTGTTTTTTCAGCTTCCGCTGCTTTAGCAGTTAATTCATTGATAGAAGCTCCGTTTTCAATTTCAGATTCTCCAGGCATAAATGACGTTTTAATTCACTTTATTAAAATATGTGCCAGTTTTTGGCTGACCAAAAAGGTAAAACAGCGCAGGCAGTTCTTCTTTAGCTCACAATCTATAGGACATCCCCGAGGCAAGGACGCATAAACCGGATCAATTCGTTTTAAGATTTCCTTCACTACCGGTAACATGCTTTGGCAATCCTTTAAGAAATATTCTTTTAATTTCATTTCTGAAAGGAGAATCGTGTTTTAATCGTACGGTTTCGCCTCAATCACCCAATCGTTTTTTGCGTATGTAACCAGTTTTACTTCAACTACAATACGGGCATCAAAAAAAAATTCTACCTGGAAGATTTTAAGGAAATGTTGTGAATGGCTAAGCAAGCAGTGTGCTTTGTTTGGTCAAACGCAATCACTATCACCATTAAAGCAACAGGCAATGCCGACTACTACAAACCCTACGTTCTGGCAAAGAACCGGCGTGCAAAGCTGGTTTCTCAAGAAAGAGGACGGCTTTACGGAAACTGCTTCGATGACGCCGGATCTTGTGTACAAGTATATCATTGAAAAATTCAAAGAATCGATCGCTGAGCTTTCATTCGCAGACCGCATCATATTTTACCATGAATACATTATCTGCTTCAGCCCGCCCGACTACAATAAATTCATGGATAACAACCGCGGTATATTTTCCCTTATCATCAAAGAATCTGTAAAAGCTTTCTATGGCATACTGCAGGAGTACCGGCAGAAAGGAAAAAAAGTTACCAACTCTGCCAACAAATGGGTGTTCCGCTTTGTATCTCACCCGGATTACGAAAAGGGGGATAAAAGCTTTATAGGGAAATTGCTTCCCGGCAATGCCTATAGAGGGGAAGAGAACCTGCGGGTCACCTTTATCCCACGTCAAACCGGTATTGCTCAAACCTTTGATATTGCCGACGAAATATTGAAAGACTTTACCTACTACAGCGATGGCTACTACGAAATTCCCTGGGAGAAAACACTTGTGCCGGGGGATCAAAACGAAGTCAGCAAGCCAGGATATTTTGCCCGTATGGAAGCAACAGTCCCTGAAAAAGAATATGCCGGCAAAAAGATTGAATATTTGATTACAGAAGAAAATTTTCTGATTTGCGGAATTGATGAGAAGCCGAACCTTCCGGGAGTTTTTCGTATCCCTTCAGACTGGGTATCTACGCCGCATTTGTCTGTCCGGTATGATAGAACGGCTGATAAATTTTATATCGCATCCTTTGGTGAGAAGACTTTGGTGAATGAGAACGAGGTAACAAAAAGTAGTTCCGATTCACCAGCGTGGACGGTACTTCCAATGAACTCGAGGATCGTACTCAATGGCATTGTATCAATCAACATATTCAAAGTGTAAAAATGGATTCATTGTTAGCGATAGGATTGTTGGTCATCAGCGTTGTATTGCTGATCGCAAATTTTTCTGACATTAAGCAAACGCACAATAATGGCTGAATACTTTTATGGTATAACGGACAAGGGTAAACGCCGGGAAAAGAACGAGGATACTTTCTTTGCCCGGAAAATTCCACGTACCAGTTTGCTCCTTGCCGGCGTTGTCGACGGTGTGGGAGGCTACCAGGGAGGCGATATTGCCGCCGAGATAGCGCGTTCGGTCATATTGGAAAGCGTGGAAACCATTTCCGGCGATAACGTTATCCAATCACTTCGACAGGCCATCATCGCAGCCAATAAAAAAATAAACGAAGCCAAAAAGGAAGAACCTGCCAATGAACTGATGGCATGCGTACTTACCTGCGTGGTCGCTGATAAAAAAAATCATACCTGCTGGTATGCGCATGTCGGCGATACGCGCATCTACCTGCTGAGGGATCATTCTCTTGTGAAACTATCCAAAGACCATTCAGTCGTTGGCTTTTTGGAGGAATCCGGAAGGTTGTCGGAAGAGGAAGCGATGCGTCATCCAAGACGTAATGAAATTAATAAAGCGCTTGGATTCGAACAAGACATCAGCTCACCGGAAGATTTTATAGAGACCGGCGAGTCGCCATTCCTGCCGGGAGACCAGCTTCTTCTTTGCAGCGATGGCCTTACGGATATGATCAGTTCAGAAGCGATCATGAGTATATTAACTTCCGGAAAAGATATTTCGTCAAAAGCGCGGTCATTAATAGATGCTGCGAACGAAGCAGGCGGCAATGATAATATTACTGCTGTACTGATGGTAAATGATAATCAATCTAAACAAAAGGCGGAGCCTGTAGCGGTGGAAAGAAAAAATGCGGAAACCACGACCTCTGTCACCTCAACTGAAGCCGCACCGAAAACTGAATTACAGCAGGCTAAGAAGAAGAACCGCAGGCTCATTGGGCTGATGGTATTTATGGTAATTGTTTTCATCGGGCTGGCAGCCCTGTCGCTCACCGGCGCCTTGCGGAAATATAAAAAAACGATCAGCGCTGATCCGGTACCTGTCAAAATAGTGAAGAAACAGAATGATCAATTCACTGAATTGATGGCGCATTTGAGCGATACCTCCAAAGGTTATTCGTTGCCGCAGGGTAAAGCTGTTATTAAGATGGATGTGCCGGTGACCATATCGAAGGATACCTTTTACCTGCATGGTAATGGTGCTGTGTTCATGCCTGACAGTTTGTATAAAGGGCCGGCTTTTATCATTGATCCTGCAGCAAAAAATATTGTGCTTGATAGTGTCGTGTTTCAAAATTTCGATGTAGGGCTTGTGCTCCAAAAGAATAATATAACGTTCAGGCATGTACGCTTTATCAATTGCCACATTTCTGTGCAATATTTAGTGGCATTTAAGGATTCGGTACTATCAGGCAAGTTCAGGGATTCCATTTTCATCACCCAATCAAAAAGAAAATAAGGTATGACAAATTCCGGCTCATGGCTTAAAAACAGAAATACAGAACGGATGTGCCTTTTACTCACAGGCATCATCATCGCATTCCTGTTTTGGAAAATGTTTTCGGTGTTGCAACGGGATTTTGCAGAAGTGGACACCCGTATGGCGAATGGCACCATGATCAACCTGAATGATGATAAGCCAGGGGAAAAAATGAAAGAGGTGTTGGAAAAAGGAATGTATTTCGAAGATCCGAAAGATATTTCCTTCATTGCTAAAATGGTTGCTGCTGCAAAAAAACAGGGAAGAGAGATCGACAATGCCGGCACTTTAAATAAAACACAGTATTTCGTCAATGCTGACGAGGCCTTTTCACAGGGCGGGGCATCTTTCAAAAAGCGCGTGGAACTCTCCAGGGAATTACTTGGCTTTTCCAAAGACGATTCCACGTCGTTTACAAAGGAAAGGCAGCATCCCCTGCAGGTTGCTGCAGAAACCAGCGTAGGATTAGGAACCGGTACTATTTCAGGAACCGTAAAAAATCACAGCGGTCAACCAGTACAAGGCGCCTTGCTGAGACTACGGCTGCTGGTTCCACAGGATAATACCGATGCAACGGGTGATGACGACAACGATATCATTCAATTTAAGGATGGGGTTCGCAAAGTGCTTTACCGGGATACGACAAATAAACTACAACTTTTGTCATTCAATGCATATGCGCGTACCGATGCCTCCGGAAGCTTTTCGTTTTCAGGGCTGCCAGTAAACAAATCTTTTGACCTGATTCCTCTTCAGCCCGGTTATGAATTTGGCCCTTCGAAGGGAGTTGAAAAACTTCATGGCAGCGCGCTATTTCATTTTGTGCAGTCGCCACACGTGCTGAAACTGTTTTCGACACAGGATTTTAATAACCTGAAAAAAGAAAAGGCATTTATTGTAAGGACACCTCAGGAGGTGACTTACTGGTTTCGCATCATCGTAATTACATTTTTTGCTTCCTTCCTGTTGCTGCATCTCATTTTGACCATTCGTTCACCGGGCGCCGACCAATTGTTGCTGCCCGTTGTAATGATCCTCACCGGTCTTTCGTTTATAGCATTATTCAGTCTCCAGGATCCTTTAAGAGATCGCTTCCTTGTGAAGAGCACCTTTATTTATTTCTGCATTGGAATGTGTGCCATAGCGGCGTTCCAGTTTATCAACCTGAAAAAGTTTACGCCTGATTCGCGATTCTTTCGCCTGTTCATTTTTAAAAATGAAAAGAGGGCCGCTAATGGCTGGCCATGGGCGCTGGCGGCTATGGGATTGCTATGCCTTGACATTCTCTTTGGTACCGGTCCGGAGGGTAGCGGCGTTAAAGTAAACCTGTTGGGATTTCAGCCAAGCGAGGTGGTAAAATATATGGTGATCCTTTTCCTCGCCGGATTCTTCGCAGTCAATGAAAAGTTCATCTCAGAATATCCTTCCTTTGGAAAGCGATTGTCATTTTTTGTAGGGGCTGTCATCGCCATTGTCGCCACTATTTTGCTGTTCCTCGTAATAGGCGACCTGGGCCCGGCAATTATTTGCTGTTTCACTTTCATTACACTTTTCTCTTTTTCACGTGGAGATTTTGTGCAGGTTGTTGCTACCATGCTCCTGTATGCGCTTACCATTTGGATCTTCAAAAATGTGTGGACTGCCACGGCCGTTACAGTGGGAGCGCTGATTCTTTTTATGCTGGTTGGCAAAAAGAGATTGAGTGAATCATCTATAATGGCGCTGGTAGTAGTAAGCGGGTTCCTGTTGCTCGACCAGGTACCGGTTTTGGCTAAAATAATACCGGGTCCCATACACAGGCTGGTAGATCGAAAAGCGATCTGGTCTGACCCATGGAACAACCAGGTGTATGGTGGCGACCAGGTGGCCAATGGAATCTGGGCGATTTCTACCGGGGGCGTTACAGGGCAAGGTGCTGGTGAGGGTTTCGGCAAAACGATCCCTGAAGCCCATACCGATATGATTCTTCCTGCCATTGGCGAAGAATTCGGATGGGCAGGGATTACATGCATCTTTATTTTATTTCTCGTGCTGCTGCACCGGTCTATTATCATTGGAAGGCAGGCGGGACCACCCTTTTTATTTTACCTGTGCGCGGGCGCCGGCATCGGGCTATTTGTTCAATTTCTCCTGATCGCAGGAGGTTCTACCGGGGCCTTGCCGCTGTCGGGAGTTGCCTTGCCTTTTACCAGCTACGGCGGTACATCACTTTTATGTAGTATGGTGGCAATAGGTTTTTTACTCAGCGCATCCCGTTTAAAGGGAACGCAGGCACAGATGAATTATATTTCCGGCAGGCAGGATAAAAACCTCGTTCCGGCATTACTTGCTGCCTGTGCAGCCATTGTGCTGCTTATTGTTAACGTGTCGGGCTATACGCTCAACAGGAAAAAATGGCTTGTAGAACCGGCGCTTGTGGCCGACCGCAGTGGTGTACGGATGTACAGCTATAATCCAAGGATCAGCATCTTAATGAACCGGCTGCAGGCAGGAAATATTTACGACAGGAACGGCCGCTTGCTTGCCTCCAGCGATTTGAACCTAGTACAGCGGCAGAAAGATTCGTTGCTGGCTCTTGGTTTACCGCCTGAAAACCTGAATTCCCTTTCTTATAAAAGACAAGACCGGTATTATCCATTTGGCGAGTATACATTTTTCTGGACCGGTGATGCCAATACCGGGGTATTCTCCGGTGGCAATAACGGCTATTTTGCCGAATATGCTCACGCTGCCGAACTGAGGGGTTTCCCTGCGCCAATTGCCAAATATCAGGTAAGCGCCGAGCGCTACCGCGAAGAAAAATTCTTACCCGTATCCGGTACCGAGATGACGGTAGCTAAAAGAGATTTCAGCGCCCTCGCTGATTTACTCGCTTCAGGTATTAACAGTGACCAGGTTGCGGAATTTAAAAAACGGAACAGGAACATCACGCTCAGCATGGATGCAGCGTTGCAGACCAGGATCGAGTTGGCGCTACAGACGGATGATCGGGTAAACCGGAAAGAAGTTTCAGTAGTGATCATGAAAGACAACACGGGTGATGTGTTGGCCTCAGCCTGCTGGCCACTCCCGCCGGTAAATGATTGGGAAAAGCTTACACTGCCTCAAAATGCGCTCAACAAGTTGCCCGGATGGAATGTAAACACCGACCTTGGATTTACGCACGCCACGCAGCCCGGCTCAACAGCAAAGCTGGCTACCGCCCTGGCTGCGTTTAATAAACTGGGTGTGGCCGCGGCCAAAAAAACAATAAGAGTCTATCCAAAAGATCTGATAAGGGTGACCGGACCGGAGCCGGACGAAGCCGGCCTGATCAATATTGAGAAAGGACTCGTAAAATCGAACAACTCCTTCTTCATACGGCTGGCTAATGAAGATCAGTTGCAGGAGCAAATGGTAAACCTGTACATGCAATCAGGCATGTTCCTTGGAGGTGTTGGCGGCTACTATTTTGAAAATGATAACAGCAATACAGCCCAACAGGAAAAGTGGAGAAAGTTTTGGCGCGAAACCCAATTTAAAAGTTTGAAGCGTTATGATCCCAACAACATACGCCGCACAAGGGCGCTCGGTATTTCCGGGATGGCATGGGGGCAAGGCGAGCTGGTCGCCACGCCTGCATCCGTCGCACGCATTGCTTCGGGGATTGCCAATAACGGTATCATGATGCCTTCCCGGTATGTGCTTGATGTAAATGGTCATGCGACGCAACCGAAAGATGGCATTGCCATTGCCGGCAATCCGGTATATGCACAAGACCTCACAAAGTATATGAGGGAACAAAGCGCTCCGAAAAAGCCGCAGTTTGGGATCTTTGTTGCCGGTAAAACAGGAACGCCGGAAAGAATCTTAAAAGGCGAAAGCATCAACGATGGATGGTATGTCTTTTTTGCCCCTGCAGCTAACGACACGGGTAACGTTGTGGTGTGTATCCGTATCGAAGGAACAAAAGGTTCGAGTGATGCCGTGGCGCTCGCCGGCGAACACATCATTCCTTTATTGCTCCAAAGTAATTACATAAAAAGCTTTGATCCATTGCAGAAAGCGGGATTGCCGCAGGTGGATAATACGAATGATCTGACCATTCGTCCTACGGCTCATGTTATACATTAACTCATTAAAAAAACAACATTGATATGTTCAACTTATCTAAAGAAAAATCACCTGATGTAAAAAGCATTCGTCATATCCTGTTGCAAAATATCAAGGAAAAACTGCAACGCGTACAGGGAGGTGAAGGAGGAAACATCATGGGGATATACCTTTTTATCAATTGCAGTGAATACGACAAGCACCTGTATGAGGCTGCCGTATATTCTGGGATTCCGGGCAAATTTAAGACAGAAGAAGTGCAGAAGATCGCCGACGACTATGCCATTAGCTTATCGTCTTCTTTCAAACTGGAGGTTTCTTTTACCAACCTGTTTCCACCACAATCGGAACTGTTGAAAGAAATAGACGCGGCCATTTTTATATCCACCAAAAGATCAGGGTTAACCAATAAGCAAAGCAGTGCCTTCATAAAGGTGTTGAACGGGGAAGCCGAACAGGATACTTACCTGCTCGATTCGTCCGGCGGAAGGATCAACATCGGCCGCGAATCAAGAGTGCAGGCTGCCGGAAATTATGTAAGAAAAAATGCGATTGCCTTCAGGCCTACGGAGCGCAACCGGGCGGTAAGCCGGCAGCATGCACACATCGAATGGGAAGCAGACAGCAATTCATTTTTGATCTTTGCTGACGAGGGTGGAATACCACCGAATAATAAAGTAAAGGTGCGCACGCGCGAAGGCGTCTTAATAAAAATGCAGGCAATTGAAGTGGGCCACCGCATGCAGGAAGGCGACCAGGTGATCCTGGGCGATATGGCTGTATTGGAGTTCACCTATTCACGACAAGAGTAAGTAGTATGTCAAAAATTTTTACCATAGCAGAAGGTTTGGAAAATCTCGGTGCGCTGAAATCCGGGGGCCAGGGCTCCGTGTATAAAGCCCGCAAAACCGGCGAGATCATTACGGCGATCAAGATACTTCCCACACCGATCTCCAGCGAGAACGAAGACGACAAACATTTTATTTCTTTCAGCAATGAAGTGCAAAAATTAAAGCGGGTAAACGAAGTTCCAAACCCGAATGTAGTAAGCATCATCGCATCGGGAATCACCAGCTCAGGCAATCTTCCTTTTATTGAAATGGAATACATCGAAGGAGCTGACCTCGGTGAATTGCTTCAGCCTCCTTATGACCCGGTTTTTACGGTGAAAGAAACGCTGAAAGTCGCTGACCATTTAGCCAATGCGCTGGCACATTGCCACCGCGCCAATATCAAGCATGGAGATATCAAAAGCAACAATGTAAAGTTCAACCAGCGTACGGGTAACTATGTCCTCCTGGATTTTGGGCTCTCTGTCATGTCTGATGAGCAACGGCGCACCAGCGTTCGTTATGCAGGGGCTATAGAGTTCATGGCGCCCGAGCAAAGTACCGGGGAAACGCTTACCGAAACGGATGTGTACAGTTATGGAATTATCCTGTTTGAACTGCTGACAGGCACCGTTCCGTTTCCCCTCAGCAATAAGGGAGAAATGGCGCGCAACGCCGTGATGCTCGCTCATATGGAGAAGCTGCCGCCGGATATCATTACGCTCCGGCAAAACGCGCTGCCCGAAGACTGGAGCGCTGATAAGCAGCAAAGGGAAATGGAGATCCCGGTATGGCTGCTGAGCATGATCTATAAATGCCTGGAAAAAGACCCTTCCAAACGGTTTAAGAACGGCTGCGAACTGCTGGAATTTATCCAGCGGGGTACCATCAGTGACGAAAGGAAAAAAGCCATTGATCGGTTTAGCGTGCAACCGGCAAAGCCGCAGACAGATGAGCCCGAATTGAGAAAAGAAATACTGGTATTGCAAGCTGCTCTTGCCAAAAAAGAAAACCTTGTCAAAGACCTGCAATATGTTGTTGAAACCCGCGACCGGGAATTGATAGAAGCCCGCCGTTACCTTTCAACAAGGCGTAATGGTGTGTCAAAATCCGTTTTTTTCCTGGTATTTATTGTTGCCATTGGACTGGCTGGCTTTGCCGCGTATGATAAATTCTACAAGCCGGCTAAGCATGTTCCCGCAGAAACTATAACAAATGTTGACAACAAATTACCCGCAGCTACTACCGACCCGGCCACAACTGCTCCTGTTGGCCCGGCCAGCGATAACTTAATCAAAAAACACAAAAAATGGCCTTACAAAAAATCGAATACCCCCGTTGTGAATGCGAAAAGGCCGCCTAAAAAAAACACGCCCGTTACCGGTTCCGGTAAATACCACCGTCGCCAGGAAGAGACCTATGCGATTCTAAAAGACACCTATTTTTATAACGCTCCCGATACAAGCAAAAGGAGTAATGTTTACCTGACGGCTGGTGATGCTACCCTTACCCTGAAAGAAGAAAAGGGCGACTTCCAATACGCGATCTTTATCGACGCCGATGGAAAGCCGATTAAGGGCTGGCTCATGAAAAAAGATATTAAGTCGGAAACAGATTACTGATGTTTGTATCGGATTGGTATTGGTTTTTCTTTTGTTCTGATACATTCTTCGACGTGCTCAGAAGAAACAAAAACAGGTGCGGATTTATTGTTGTTTTTAAAGGTGCTTACAATCAAA
>Ga0207652_10000276_pt1 | contig 53325 bp, 48 predicted proteins | sample KBSC63BmetaG_FD_184334 | JGI IMG/M metagenome (GOLD analysis project Ga0207652, IMG submission 184334) | Corn rhizosphere microbial communities from Kellogg Biological Station, Michigan, USA - KBS C6-3B metaG (SPAdes) (version 2) | ecosystem: Host-associated > Plants > Roots > Rhizosphere ... | reverse complement strand
GTTCATTGAAGCGTGCTTTTTTATTGAATACCTTGGCATTAAATGAGATAAAATTATCGGAGAAAGAAAAACTATACAAAAAGTTATTCACTGATGCAACGTTTTCTCATCATTGAAACAAATAACGACCATTCTTATTTTTTTCTCGAAAAAATGCTATAATCAAAATAATCTATGCACTGATTTCTATTTTGTTTTTACAAAATAAACTGGAAGAATCTTCAGCACTATGAAAGGTTCAATTTCCAAAACAAGATCGGTCAATTTCTCTATCTTTATTTTTTAATATTTATTTTTGGCTGAAAAATAATCCAAAATATTTTTTAAAGGTTTTTTATGAAAAAAATGTCGCTTCTCTTTTCGCTGATGGTTTTTATTTTCTTTCTTGTTTCCTGCAGCCAAAAACTTACTCCCATTGCCAATATTGGCGCGCCAGCCACTTCATTTGAGCCTCCGTCGTGGAGTGAACAAAGCAATATATATGAAGTGAATGTGAGGCAATATTCGAAGGAGGGGACTTTTAAAGCATTTGAAAAAAGCCTGGCAAGATTAAAGGAAATGGGCGTACAAATCTTGTGGTTTATGCCGATTAACCCGATTGGAATTGAAGGAAGAAAAATGAGTTCAAGTGATTTGGGAAGTTATTATGCGGTAATGAATTATAAAGAAGTAAATCCCGAATTTGGTACAATGGCTGACTGGAAAGAATTGGTGAAACATGCGCACAGTCTTGGTTTTAAAGTAATTATTGATTGGGTCCCCAATCATACTTCGCCTGATAACCCGTGGATAAAAGAACATCCGGCTTTTTATAAAAGAGATGCGAATGGAAACACGGTTTATGATAATGATTATACAGATACACGGAATTTGAATTATGACAATATGGAATTGCGTGACAGCATGATCAGCGCGATGAAGTTTTGGATAAACGAAACCAATATTGATGGCTTCCGATGTGATCACGTTGACCCAATGCCGATTGAATTTTGGAAAGAATGCATTACTGAATTGAGAAAAGTGAAAGGTGTTTTTATGTTGGCAGAAAGTGAAAAGCCAGAGTTTCATACCGTAGGGTTTGATGCTACTTATGCCTGGAATATGATGTGGGCAACAGTAGCTGTAGCGCAGGGAAAACATAATTTGAAATACCTTGATTCGGTGTTGAATTTTAATTTTACCGTATTTCCAAAGAATGCGGAGCGCATGTATTTTACTACTAACCACGACGAGAATAGCTGGAATGGAACTGAGTTTGAAAAATACGGAGATGCTTATAAAGCCTTCGCCGTTTTCACACAAACAATGTATGAAAGTGTTCCATTAATATATAGCGGACAAGAAGTGCCGAATAAAAAGCGGTTGAAATTTTTTGTACGCGATCCAATCGTATTGGATAAATACGAGATGGCCCCATTTTATAGCACTTTGCTTCATCTGCGTAAAAAAAACGAAGCGCTTGCAGCAGATGCGGCTTATAAAAAGATACCAACAGCAAATGATGATGCTATTTTTGCTTACATCCGGCAAAAAGGAAATCATAAAATTTTGGTGGTTTTGAATCTTTCTCCGGAGCCACAACATTTCACCATAAAGCAAAATGATGTTTATGGAAATCCGTTAAATGTTTTTGCAAACAAAAAAGAAAAAATAATTAAGAATCATGTGTATGAGATGCAGCCATGGGGATATTTGGTTTATGAATATTAAAGGAGGAAAGATTCTATTGGGAAGAGCGAGAAAATTTTTGTCAACAAAGTAATCTTAAGATTCTTTTAATCATATTAAAATCCGTTTGGCAAAGAAATTGCCTTTATCTGATAAACCTTTTTATGAAACCTGTATTAAATTTTAAAAAGAAAACCTTTAGCTTCCTGTCTGCCTTTTTATTGCTCGTATCTTTTAACGCGTTTGCTCAAAAGAAAAGTGTGTACGATGTTATTCCCGGATCTGGGCCTAAAAAAACACAGACTTCGAAAAACGTGGTAATTTTTGGGGGCAAAAAAACTGAGAGCAGACGAAATACTTATCCTGTCTATATAAAAAGAAGAAAGAATTTACCTCCGGGCCAGGCCAAAAAGATCTATGGCGGTTCTGCTACAGATTATGCTCCCGGCCAGGTAAAAAAACATCATGGCAATGGATGGAATGCAGAGCATGATAAAAAAGAACATAGTGGAAAACACGGCAAAGGGCATTGAAAATAATCAATGCGTTTAATGTAAAACTTATAAAAAAGCCCATGATTTTTCACGGGCTTTTTCACGGAATTTAATTAAACCGGTAACCAAGCCGGAAGTTGAGCAAGCCCACTGATCCGTTCTTAATGTAACCATCGTAAGAGCCACCGATCTCTACGCGCCCGGAAGCATAGAATCCAAGTCCAAAGGAATAGGCAGTGGTTGTAATGCTTGATGTGCCCGGATTTGAAATAAATCCTGCACCGATTTTACCTCCAACGAAAAATTTTGCGGAAGGATAATAACGCAGACCGATGCGTAATGGCAGCAAGTTCGTGGTGGCATCTTCTTTGAATTTTGAAAGCAACGCTGTGTAGCCAAAATCGCCGGTAAAGGCTGCCTCATTCGAAAGCATGTAAATTCCTGTTAAGTCAACTCCAAGACCAAGCGAAGTTCCATACAGATTATGAACCGGAACACCGAGATCAATTCCTCCCTGAACGTGAAAAGATTTTTGAGCCTGTGAAGTAAAAGCAGTGAAAAGGATAATCGTTGCAAAAAATGCTGTTTTCATAGTTATTTTTTAGGGTACGAATTTTTAAAGCGCAATATTAGGGAAATAAATTGAGGAGAAATTTTTGGTAATGGAGTTTGTATACTAATTTTTTCTTAATGGAAGCAGATATAAAACAATACGCTTAGCATTGCTTTATTTATCAGAAAATCTAAGAATCATCTAAAAAGAAAATAGACTAATTTATTTGCTGTGTGCAGTTCTTGCGCGAATTATTTCACCATCCCTTTTATTTCCTCCAATTTCAACAATGCCTCTACAGGGGTTAAACGATTGATGTCAACCATTTCTAAAATTTTTCTGATGTCTTCAAAAGCTTGAGAATGCGCGTCAAAAATACTGAGTTGCATTTGTGGCGTATTCAGTTGACGCAGGTTTTCTTTAATACTCTTTTTATTTTTTTTCAAAGGTTCAGTTGATGAATTTTCTTCATTTTCAGATGAATCAACATGCTTGGTTTCCAATTGTTTTAAAATTTCATTTGCCCTGTCAATGAGTGACGGAGGCATTCCTGCCATTTTTGCCACATGAATGCCAAAACTGTGAATGCTTCCGCCAGGAACTAACTTTCTTAAAAAAATAATTTTATTTCCGGCTTCTTTATTGGTGATGTGGAAATTTTTTACGCGCTCGAATTTATTTTCCAGTTCGTTTAGTTCGTGATAATGTGTAGCAAACAATGTCTTCGGCGCATGAGCTGAATAATGCAGATATTCAACAATGCTCCAGGCAATAGAAATACCATCATAAGTAGATGTTCCTCTTCCGATTTCATCGAGAAGAATTAAACTTCGGGGACTGATATTATTGATAATACTTGCAGTCTCATTCATCTCTACCATGAAAGTACTTTCACCACTGGTAAGATTATCACTTGCTCCGACTCTTGTAAAAATTTTATCTGTTTGCGGAATTCTTGCTTCCTCTGCAGGCACAAAACTTCCCATGTGAGCCATCAGTGTTATCAAAGCAGCCTGGCGCAGAATGGCGCTTTTACCACTCATATTCGGCCCTGTTAAAATGATAATTTGTTGCGATTGCGGATCTAAAAAAATATTATTTTCGATGTAAGTTTCTCCTTGTGGTAGATTTCTTTCTATCACCGGATGCCGGCTTTGTTTCAGCTCAAGGTCAAGTCCTGTGTGCAGTTCAGGCTTTTTATATTTAAAATGCAAAGCATTATTTGCAAAACAAATAAGACAATCGAGCACAGCAAAAACATGCCCGTTTAATTGCATCGGTGCAATGTAATCCTGCAGTTCATTTAATAATTGTTCAAAAATCTTCTGCTCAAGCGATAGAATTTTATCTTCTGCACCGGTAATTTTTTCTTCGTATTCTTTCAGCTCAGGAGTAATATATCTTTCGGCATTAGTCAACGTTTGCTTGCGTATCCAGTTTTCAGGAACTTTATCTTTATGCGTATTCGTTACTTCCAGGTAATATCCAAACACATTATTAAAACCAATTTTCAAAGAAGAAATTCCAGTGCGCTCCGTTTCTTTTTGCTGAAGTTTTAGCAGGTGTGCCTTACCGTTAGTAACAATGCTTTTTAATTCATCTAAATTTTCATCCACGCCTGAAGCAATTACATTTCCTTTGGAGATCGCTACCGGTGGGTTTTCTATGATTTCTTTAAAAATCTTGTCAGCAATATATTTACAGGGATTTAGTGAATCTCCTAATCGTTTTAAATATTCATATGTTGAAGATTCGCATGCCTCTTTTATTTGCAAAGCCAATTTTAATCCTTTACCAATTTGTAAAACTTCACGTGGATTTATTTTTTTTAAAGGAATTTTACTTACCAGTCTTTCTATATCTCCTGCCTGCTTAATGCTTTGAGAAATTTTTGTTTTTTCTTCTGGAGATTTTACAAAATATTCAACAAGATTTTGCCGCTCTTCTATTAAATGGATGTCGGTCAAAGGCAATAACATCCAGCGTTTCAGCAATCGTGCGCCCATTGGTGAAACGGTATTGTCTAAAACTTTTAAAAGGGAACCGTTGCTTTCATTGCCACCTAATAATTCAAGATTGCGAATGGTAAAACGATCCATCCACAAATAATCTCCTTTATCAATTCTTTGCAGGGAAGTGATGTGTTGAAGATTGGGATGTTCGGTATCTTTTAAATAGTGAAGAATAGCGCCGGCGGCTATAATTCCCACTTTCATGTTCTCTACACCAAAGCCTTTCAGGCTCTGCGTTCCGAAATGTTTTAATAAAGTTTCATGTGCATATTGTTCCGTAAAAATCCATTCATCCAGCGTGTATGTATAAAATTTACTGCCGAAATAACTTTTAAAGTTCTTTTGCTGGTTTCTTTGAAAAATAACTTCAGCAGGATTGAGACTTTGCAACAATTTATCTGCATATTCTTTATCACCTTCGGCAATAAAAAATTCGCCGGTAGAAATATCGAGAAAAGAAATTCCTGCTTTCTCTTCAATGATATGAAGGCCACACAAGAAGTTATTTTGATTGTGCTCGAGTAATTTATCATTGGTTGCAACACCTGGCGTGATCAGTTCAGTGACACCGCGTTTCACAATTCCTTTCACGAGTTTTGGATCTTCAAGCTGATCACAAATTGCCACACGAAAACCGGCTTTTACCAATTTATGCAAGTACGTATCCAGCGCATGATGCGGGAATCCTGCAAGCTCAGGAGCTGTTGACGAAGCGTTGTTTCTTTTGGTAAGGGTAATTCCTAAAACGCGTGAGGCAGTGATGGCATCCTGACCAAAAGTTTCATAAAAATCACCGACACGAAAAAGCAAAATGGCATCAGGATATTTCGCCTTGATGGCATTGTGCTGTTTCATTAAGGGAGTGTCTGCAGAGGCCATTTTTTTAATTTGCAAATGTGATAATATGCTGATGTGTGCTAATGCTCCCGAACCATTAACTGGTTATGAAATTAGCACATCGGCTAATTAGCTAGTTAGCTAATTAATCTATTTTTGCAAATTAATATTCTTTTGATGAGAAAACTAACAATGGAAGAATTGAACCGGAAAACTGTTGATGAATTTAAAGAATCTGAAAAAAATCCGGTTATTGCAGTTTTAGAAAATATTCGTAGTGCTTATAACGTGGGAAGTGTTTTTCGTACGGCAGATGCATTTTTAATTGAATCAATATTTATTACCGGCTACACCGCAAGACCGCCACACAAAGAAATCGCCAAAACCGCGCTGGGAGCGCAGGGTTCAGTGAATTGGGAATATTTTGAAACTACAAAAGATGCGGTTGAAGATTTGAAAAAGAATAGTTATAAAGTTTATGCTGTGGAACAAGTAACGGATAGTATTTCTTTAGGAAATCTAGCTGATTTGAATATAGAGAAGATCGCTTTTATTTTTGGAAACGAAGTAACCGGAGTAGATGAAAGAATAATTTCATTGTGTGACGGATGTATTGAAATTCCACAGTTTGGAATGAAACATTCTTTAAATATTTCTGTGGCGGCAGGTATCGTTTTGTGGGAAGCAATAAAAATGAATAAACTCTCAAAGCGGATATAATAATTATTATCTGTGTAAATGACGAACCCAAACAAATGATTTTGTTTTTTATTTTTAAAATGCATTGCTGCGCGAAAAATTCCTCCTTATTTAATTGATGTACTTTTGCATCACTTAAAAAAAAGTTATGGATTTTACTTTATCAGAAGAGCAATTGATGATCAGACAAGCTGCGCGTGATTTTGCAAATACAGAATGTTTACCCCGAGTAATTGAGCGGGATGAGCATCAAAAATTCCCTTATGAACAAGTGATGAAATTGGCCGATTTGGGATTTCTTGGGATGATGGTTCCTCCGGAATATGGCGGTTCAGGATTGGATACGATCAGCTACGTTTTGGCAATGGAAGAGATCAGCAAAGTGGATTCGAGCACAAGCGTTTGCATGAGCGTAAACAATAGTTTGGTGTGTTATGGCTTAGAAGCTTTTGGAACTGAAGAACAAAAGAAAAAATATTTAACGCCACTTGCGCACGGCAAAAAAGATGGTGAATTATACATCGGTGCATTTTTATTGAGCGAGCCCGAAGCCGGCAGTGACGCCACTTCGCAGAGAACGACTGCTGAAGAAAAAGAGGATCACTATCTGATTAATGGTGTGAAAAACTGGATAACAAATGGAAACTCCGCATCTGTTTATTTGGTCATTGCACAAACCCATCCTGAAAAGGGAAGTCGCGGAATTAATGTTTTTATTGTTGAAAAAAACTGGCCAGGCGTGAAAGTTGGCGCTAAAGAAAATAAACTTGGAATTCGCGGAAGTGATACGCACAGCATTTCGTTTACGGATGTAAAAGTTCCAAAAGAAAACAGGATTGGCGAAGATGGTTTTGGATTTGTTTTCGCAATGAAAACTTTATCAGGTGGAAGGATTGGAATTGCTTCGCAGGCGCTGGGACTTGCTTCAGGTGCAATGGAAAGGGCAATAGCTTATTCAAAAGAAAGAAAAGCATTTGGCACTGAAATAAAAAATCACCAGATTATTCAGTTTAAAATAGCTGATATGGCAACCAAAATTGACGCAGCGCGATTGCTTTGTTTTCGTGCTGCCTGGCAAAAAGACACCGCGCAGGATTATACAGAAAGCGCCGCTATGGCAAAATTATTTTCGAGCGAAACAGCGATGTGGACTACAACAGAAGCGATCCAGATTCATGGCGGCTATGGTTATGTAAAAGAATATCATGTCGAAAGAATGATGCGCGACGCGAAAATTACACAGATCTATGAAGGCACAAGTGAGATGCAAAGAATTGTGATCAGCAGGTCAATTTTGAAATAATCTTGTTTATAATTGATGTGCTGATATGTTAATGAAAAAACGATGTAATGATTGAATAAGAATCTTCAATATTAGTTCTTCACTGATACAATTTAGAATAAAAAATGGCTGTAAATTCAGAACTTTATACAAAGATTGCTGCACAATTAAAAAAGAAAAAAGTCACTCTGGTAGCGGTTTCCAAGACAAAACCGATAGAAGATATTTTGGAATTGTACCATCTTGGACAAAGAGATTTTGGAGAAAATTATGTGCAGGAAATGGCAGAGAAATATAAACAACTTCCAAAAGATATTTGCTGGCATTTTATCGGCCATCTTCAATCAAATAAAGTGAAACTGATCGCGCCTTTTGTACATTTGATTCACAGCGTGGATAGCGAAAAACTATTAAAAGAAATTGATAAACAGGCGAAAAAAAATAACCGGATTATTAATTGTCTTTTGCAAGTTTATATTGCTAAAGAAGAAACAAAGTTTGGTTTGGATGCTGAAGAGTTGCATTCGATTGTAACACGAATTTCAGGCACAAATTCTATGAATAAAGAAACAGAGAATTCTTTCAAAAAAGTTTGTATAAAAGGATTTATGGGAATGGCTTCTTTTACAAATGATCAGGAAGTTGTAAAAAAAGAATTTCAATATTTGAAGTCTCTTTCGGATAAATATTCAACATTCAACCTCTTAAGTATGGGAATGAGCGCGGATTATAAAATGGCCATAGAAGAAGGAAGTAATATGGTGAGGATTGGAAGTTTGCTTTTTGGGAAACGTAATTCCGCGACTTCTTAAAAGAATTTTTTCTTTTAACATTTATAAATGCCAATATTTTTATCTATTGGTTAAATTTGAAACTGAAAAAAATATTTCTTTGGAAGCACACGCAATAAATCATCAATTTGAAGCAGAAAAAAACCGAAAGGCTTTGATGTACACACTCATCATTTGCGGGCTGTTTTTATTGATTGCCATTTTTTATACCTGGCCTCTGCAAGTTCCGCCCACGCCTACTGTTATGGATTTGATAGATATAAATCTTGGCAATGAACAAGAGGGAATGGGTGAAGTTCAGCCGCTTGTAAAAGGCGATCGTGCGCCTGATAATCAAAGTGTACCTTCTCATCAATCCGCTGCACATAAAGTAACCGACGAACCTTCACAAAATATTCAGGCGGATGAGAATAACAATAATGTAGATGCAGCACCGGTTGTAAAATCCGAAAAGAAAAATGAGAACGCTAAAATTGTAAACAAAGAAGTTGCAACAAAATCATCAAAAAATATTAATCCGTCTCCAATCGTAAATCCAAATCCTGCTCCGCCTAAACCTAAAATTCCTTTGTACAAAGGGGGAACCGGAACTGGCGGAAATGGCGCGACAGAAGATAATGGTTACAGAAACCAGGGCTATAAGCCAGGCAATGGTGATGCCGGAAGCCCCGACGGAAAACCTGATGCTTATGGAAATTCTCCGGGAGGAAGAAGTGGCGTTAGTGTGATTCGAGGGCTTTCAGGAAGAAGGCCAATTCACTTTCCAAACATGCAGGGCGACTTTAATGAAAATGCAAAAGTATATGTTGACATAAAAGTAAATTCTGCGGGAACCGTTACCAGCGCTACGATTGCGAAAGGAACGACCACTTCTAATTCTTCGTTAAGAAGCATTGCTATAGAAAAAGCTAAACAATTAAAATTTCCGGCCGCAGAAAGTAATATAGAAACCGGAACGATACTTTTTAATTTTGTTTTGAAAAGTTAGAATTATGATTTTGGGCAACCGCAAGGTCGCCACTAAACGGAATATAAACTTCCAAAATTTGGTCGTTTACTGTAAATTGTGACCCAATTCTATGGCGTATAAAATTCCTGAAATCAGAACAGTAAATGTGATCAGATATGTAACACCTTTGCGGGAAGGCGGCTCATTGCCGGCTATTGCGGAGGCGGATGACGATTTCTTTTACGTAATAAAATTTCGTGGAGCAGGACAGGGGAAGAAAGCGTTAATTGCAGAATTGATTGGCGCAGAAATAGCACGCGCGGTTGGATTAAAAGTTCCTGAAATTGTGTTTGCAAAACTGAATGAAGCCTTCGGTAGAACGGAACCCGATGAAGAAATTCAGGATTTGCTTCGCGCAAGTGTGGGACTAAATCTTGGCTTGCATTATCTCTCGGGTTCCATCACTTTTGATCCGGCTGTTTCAAATATTGATCCGGAACTTGCCTCAAAAATTGTTTGGCTTGATTGCCTCTTAACCAATGTTGACCGCACTTCACGCAATACCAATATGTTGATTTGGTATAAAGAATTATGGCTGATAGATTTTGGCGCTTCACTTTATTTTCACCATTCATGGAACAATTGGAAAGATCAGGCGACAAAACCTTTCTTGTTGGTGAAAGATCATGTGCTGTTGCCATTTGCTTCGCAATTAGAAAAAGTAAATGTAGGGTTGAAAAGAATTTTTTCTAAAGAATTAATCAGCAATATCATTTCTTTAATTCCTGAGAAATGGCTTGAAGATGAGAAGCAGTTTAAATCCATAAAAGAACATCGCGAGGCGTATATTAAATTTTTAGAAACACGAATAGCACACTCAGAAATTTTTGTAAAAGAAGCGAAACATGCAAGAGAATCAATTATTTGAATATGCTGTTATCAGGATCGTGCCACGTGTGGAGCGTGAGGAATTCCTGAATGTAGGCGTGATCTTGTATTGTCGGGATCAAAATTTTTTGCAGGCACTTTACCGGTTAAATGAAAAAAGGATCAGGCTCTTTTGTGATGAGTTAGATATAAGAGAAGTAGAAGAATATTTAAAAACTTTTGAACGCATTTGTCGCGGGGATATAAATGCAGGCCCCATTGCCAAACTTCCGATAGCAGAGCGTTTCCGCTGGTTAACAGCTACAAGAAGCACCATCGTACAAACTTCAAAAGTTCATCCAGGATTTTGTAAAGATGCCGGAGAAACGTTGAATAAACTTTTCAGGCAATTGGTTTTATGACCATCATTTTTTTTTGTTTACTATGTTTGGTTAAACTGTAAATGAATTATTCTAAATGATGCATCCGGAGATCATAAACGTTCGTGATTTTACTTTTTCATATTGATATAACGGGAATGCCCAAACGCAATTTATTATTGTTTAATTAAACAAGGAAAATTTTTTTAATCCATTGAACCATGAATTTTATTATCCACGTTTACGATTCAATCTGTCAGAAACCAAACTGGTTTTTTATTATTCCAATCGCCGTTATAATTGATCGTCAGCTCATCGCCTGCATTTATTTTTCTCACAGTTTTTACCTGGATAATTTCCTTTTCAAAATCCATAAAATATTCGCAATTGCTTTCGTAACTGTGATTATAAACCGGCACAAAACCCAACGCCATACAACATTGCTCTTCATTTTTCCCCCACGCAAAAATGTAATCATGCAACAGCGTTTTATCAATATTTACGCGATCTTCAGCGCTCATCACGATTACCGGTGCTTCTTCAATAAGTGTATTTGCAGCAATGGCTTCTTTGGTGAAAACACCACGGCCTTTGGCGCCGGTTTTTTTTATAAACAAATAATTTTTAATCATGTAATTCCAAAGTTAGTTAATCAACAAACTAACCAATTAGCTATTTTTTAAAAATAAAATAAATTAATTTTGCGCCCTTATCTGAAAGAAAGATTCAAATGACCGAAGAAGAAATTTCAGTTCAGGATCAGTATGAAGATGTTTTAAAATCCGGTGATGACGCGGCTATCAGCGAGTTTTTAAATCAACAAAACATCAGCGATGTGGCTGAACTAATTTACGAAAATGAAGACAGGGAAATCGATATTTTTCTGCACCTCTCCATGCATCGTGCCACCAGTCTCTTTAAAATTTTGGATCATCCTACTCAGAAAGGAATTATAAAAAATCTTCCACCAACAAAGAGTGCGGAATTGCTTAATGAAATGCAGCCGGATGACCGCACTTCATTCTTTGAGGACCTTCCAAATGAAGTCGTTCGCGAATTAGTAAAAACGCTTGTTCCGGAAGAAAGAAAGATCACGCTTTCACTTCTTGGTTATCCTGAAAATAGCGTGGGCCGCCTGATGACGCCTGATTACGTTTACGTTTATGAATACAATACGGTGGCGCAGGTTTTAAATATTATTCGAAGCGTTGGAAAAAATACCGAGACAATTGATGTGGTTTATGTCATCAATAAACATGGTGAATTATTGGACGATTTAAGAATAAGAGAATTTATTTTGGCTTCGCCGGAAACAAGAGTGAGTGAAATGATGGATGGGAGATTTATTGAGTTAAATGTGAATGATGACCAGGAAACTGCGAATGAAGTTTTTAAAATGAATAACCGTGTTGCTCTGCCGGTTGTAGATGATTATAATGTGTTGCTTGGAATCGTTACGATTGACGACGTACTGTGGGTCACGAATGAAGAATTCAGTGAAGATATTCAAAAGATCGGGGGTGCCGAAGCGCTGGATCAACCTTATTTAGAAACTCCTTTTTTTGGGTTGGTTAAAAAAAGAGTTGGCTGGCTTACCATACTTTTTTTTGGTGAAATGCTTACTGCTACTGCGATGGCATTTTATAATGATGAAATGGCGAAGGTGATTATTCTTACTAATTTCATCCCACTGATTATTAGTACCGGAGGTAACAGCGGCACACAGGCGTCCACTTTAATTATCCAGGCAATGGCATTGGGTGAAGTAGGGATAAAAGACTGGTGGCGGGTTATGCGTCGTGAAATTTTATCCGGACTGATGCTCGGTCTGATTTTAGGTTGCATCGGATTTCTTCGCATTACTTTGTGGAGTTTTTTAATGCATCATGGAATAATGCCGGATATTTATGGTGCGGAATGGATTCTACTTGGATTCACTGTGTTTTTTTCGCTGATCGGTGTTGTACTTTGGGGATCATTAATCGGCAGCATGCTTCCATTGCTTTTAAAAAGATTAGGCGCCGATCCTGCATCTTCTTCCGCACCTTTTGTTGCCACGCTGGTGGATGTTACGGGCCTTGTGATTTTCTTTAATGTCGCGCTGTTAATTTTAAAAGGCACACTTCTTTAGTATAAAATATTCAATTCAATACTTTCAGTAACACTTCATAAGATTACCTCAGGAAATATATTCTGAGAATGAATAAATTAATTTTTTAATAAATTCTTTTACCGCCTTAATAGAACCTTTCACCGAAAACCGGTCTTATTTAAAAATTTTTTCAGGTTACTTTTGCTCTCTAAATTTTAAATCTTATTAAATAAGAATGTTTTTTCTTATTGAAAAAAAAGGTGAATGAAGCGCAAAGAAAAAAAAGCAATAGAACCAAAAGCAAATATTTTTAAAATCCTGAAGCCTTATTCAGGAATGATTAGCACTCTTTTATTTTTTGCCTTATTGAGCAACGGGCTTAACCTTGTTATTCCAAAAATTATTCAATTTGGTATTGATGATTTTGCAAAAGGAACATTCAAGATGCAGAAAATCATTACCTGGTTTTTGATTGCTGCAATTCTTATTTTTATTTTCACTTACGTTCAAAGCATCATCCAAACTTTTGCTTCTGAAAGAGTGGCTCGGGATATGCGGAAAAGCCTGTCTTCAAAAATTTCTGAACAGGATTATGCTTACATCCAGGAAACCACGCCTGGTAAGCTTCTCACGAATCTGACTTCTGATGTGGATGCGATAAAAATGTTTGTAGCACAGGCAATTGTCTCTATTGTCTCTTCTGTCGTTTTAATTATCGGCGCAAGTATTTTATTGCTGAACATCAATTGGAGACTGGGCTTGGTGGTTTTATTAATTATCCCGATCATTGCTTTTACTTTTATTGTCATCTTTAAAAAAGTAAAAACTTTATTCAAAAAAACACAGGAAGTAATTGACTGGCTCAACAAAGTAATTAACGAGAGCATTCTCGGAGCAGCGTTAATCCGCGTATTGAATGCACAATTTACTGAGTACAATAAATTTATAGATGCAAGCGGCGAGGCAAGAAATTTAGGCCTATCTATTTTGCGTTTATTCGCCACACTAATTCCAATTATTGTGTTGACTTCAAACCTGGGAAGGCTTGCTGTACTGGCTTTGGGCGGTCATTTTGTGATTAACGATACGATGTCGTTAGGAGAATTTGCCGCATTCAATAGTTACATCGCCATTCTGATTTTTCCTATTATTATGATTGGTTTTATGAGCAATGTAATTGCGCGTGCATCGGCATCTTATCAAAGAATTCATGTTACATTAGAATCACCTGATTTTGTCGATAAAGGGATAGTAAACAAACAAATAAACGGAAATATTAATTTAGAAAATGTGAGTGTTTTCTATGGTGAAAATCCGGCTTTGAAAAATATTTCTTTTAAAATAAATGGGGGTACAAGAAATGCGATTATCGGCCCTACTGCCGCCGGGAAAAGCCAGTTATTTTATTTATTAACCACTTTGATAAAACCAACTAAAGGCACTATTTTATATGATGATGTAAACATTATAGATTACAACAAGGACGCGCTTTTGAAACAAATCGGATTGGTGTTCCAGGACAGTATAATTTTCAATATGACGCTTCGTGAAAATATTGCTTTTAATTCAGAGGTAACGGAAAGAGACCTTCAAAAAGCAATTGATACGGCAGAATTGAATAATTTTATAACCTCGCTTCCACAAGGATTAGAGACAGTTGTATCTGAGCGCGGTTCCAGTCTTTCCGGTGGACAAAAACAACGTATCATGCTCGCAAGAGCTTTAGCAATCAATCCAAAAATTTTATTGCTCGATGATTTTACAGCGAGAGTTGATACGCTTACCGAACAAAAAATTTCAGAGAATGTAAAACAAAATTACCCTGATCTGACGCTGGTTTCAATAACACAAAAAATCAATCCAATAAGAGATTATGACCAGATAATTGTAATGATGGAAGGTGAATTAATTGCCAGTGGCAAACATGATTATTTAATGCAGCATTCACCGGAATATGTTCAAATTTATCATTCACAAAAAAGCACGATAGACTTAACCGAAGCATAAATATTATGAACAAAATTGGCTTTGAATTTAAAAAAAATGGATTACAATCTTAATATAGAACACAAAACTTCGACGAAGGCAGCATTAAAAAAGATGCTGCAATTTATGAAGGAAGAAAAGCGCAATCTGATCTTTGCATTTGTTGTAATGGCGCTCAATTCAGGAATTGCTATGCTCACGCCCTATTTGATTGGTTATACGATTGACCATTATATCCAGACAAAACTTTATCGCGGATTAATGACTTTTACGGGAATTTTATTAGCGCTTTATATTATCTCTGCAGCAACAGATTATTTGCAAACAAAAATAATGGGAAGTATCGGCCAGCGCATGCTGTATAGCTTGCGCAATGCGGTTTTTAACAAAATACAAAGTTTGCCAATTGCATTTTTTAATCAGAATAAAGCGGGCGATTTAATTTCAAGAATTAATAATGATACCGATAAAGTAAACCAATTTTTTTCGCAATCTCTTTTACAATTTATCGATAGCATTTTTATGATGCTGGGCGCAGCAATTTTTCTTCTAGCGATTCATGTTGAACTGGGTGCTGCGGCTTTGATACCGGCAGTTTTTATTTTAATCTTTGTAAAAATGGTTTCACCATTGGTGAAAAAAAGGAACGCAGTAAGTTTGAAAAGCACGGGTGGATTGAGCGCGCAGATCCAGGAAAGCCTTGAGAATTTTAAAACTATCATTGCTTTTAACCGTCGCGACTATTTTCGCAATAATTTTAATAATGCAAATGAAATTAACTATAAAGCCGCTGTGGGCGCTGGTTTGGTGAATAATGTGTTTGTTCCGGTATTTACTTTATTTTCCAACATTGCTCAATTGATCGTTCTTGCTTTTGGAATTTACCTGATTTCGATTGGCAATTTCACCATTGGATTGTTGATCAGTTTCATTGCTTATGTACAATATTTTTATCAACCATTGCGCCAGCTCGCAACGCTCTGGGCAAGTTTTCAAACGGCAATGGCAGCATGGGACCGGATTTCAATTATCCTGAATTTAGAAACAAATCTTACGAGAAAAATAGACAACCATGCGATTAAAATACCTGGTGCATCTTTATTGATTTTCAGAAATGTTTCTTTCCAATATCCGGATGGTAAAAAAGTCTTGCATAATATTAACTTCAAACTGGAACACGGAAAAACAGTTGCATTTGTAGGTCCAACAGGTGGCGGAAAAACAACAACTGCTTCTTTGATTTCAAGATTATATGATCCTACAGAAGGCGAAGTTTTTTTTTATGGGAAAGATTTAAGAACATTTTCCCCTGAAGAACTGAGTAAGAAAATTGGCTTCATTTTGCAGGAACCATTTTTATTTAACGGAACAATTCGGGATAATATTTTATATGGAAATGAAGGGTTTAAAAAATTAGATAAAGAGCAATTAAAAATTATGTTGCACGAAGCAGATTTGGAAAACTTAGTTAACAGATTTGAAAATGGATTGGAAACCAAAATTGTGTCTGGTGGGGATTCTATGAGCCTGGGAGAAAAACAATTGATTGCTTTTATCAGAGCGGTTTTACGCAAGCCCGATCTTTTAATTCTGGATGAAGCCACCGCAAATATTGATACTATTACCGAAAAATTACTGGAAGAAGTTTTGGAAAAATTACCACCGTTCACAACAAAAGTTATTATCGCCCATCGGTTAAATACGATTGCAAACGCCGATGAAATTTTCTTTGTGAATTCCGGTGAAGTAACCGCTGCCGGTAATTTTGAGAATGCGTTACAATTATTGATGGAAAGGAAAAGAGAAAGTTAGTGTTGAGTGGTTTATTGCAATTTCCACCTTATATTTTCTTTACGGGCTAAATGGTTATTCATTTATTCAATGTGAAATTGGCTCTCTCTTATAAAATTTGAATCCGCCTTCCTGTTTTATTAAGGAGCAATTGCTGCAGGTACTATCAAATCCAGTATTGGTAATTTTTACAACAAAAAAAGCGGGCAGGGCGATATGTCCCTTTAATAAAAATTCTTGATCTTTCTCTCCATAAACAGGTGAAGGTGGTTTTTTTGCATAAAAATATTGGGCATAACTTTTGAATCCAATTGGCCATACATAAACATCTTTTCCCTGGAGGGTCTGATAAAAATTGATCGCTGGCCCCTGCGAATATTTTTCAATTTTTGGAACCACCGACAAAAGATAAATAAAAAGGCAAACAGCGGTTGAATAAAAAAGAAAAAGAATTGCGCTCTTATTTTTCTTCTTATAAAAAAGTATGACAGTCGCTATTACCAAAGCAAAATAGAAGATTCCGATAAAACTCTCAAATCCGCTCCAGTGAACGTTTACATTCAAACTTGCCGCGGCGAAAGGGTCTTTTAAATAAGGTAATATTAGTTCATGATGGTTGGCTACATAAGGAAGCGCGGCTAATAAAAAAGAAAAAATAAATCCCATAAAAGCAATTAAAATTAAGAGGGAAATTTTCATTTTTTGTTGCTTTACTATCAAATCATTAAGATAACAGGTAGCCATAAACGCTAAAGGCATATAAGTAAGCGAAGAGTAATGAACAATCTTTGTTGTGGTAATGCTAAATAAAATCAAAACCGTCCAAAAAAGTATTTTCATTAATCGAAAAAAATCTTTTTTCACTTCTGATTTTTTCCCAAATAAAATTGGCAAAGCAATAATTGAAATTGGAAAACAACCAATAAAAACAACAACAAAATGATAATAAAAAGGTTCACCATGGCTCGCAACCGGGTGTAAAAAAAGATCAACCTGGTAGGAGAGGAATTCTTTTAAAAACCAAAAGCCGTTATTGATTATTTCTTCACCAAACCATAGCAAACAAATAAGCGTAAAAAAGAAAATAAACAATCCAATTTTTTTTATATTGGGAAAGTTTTTAAACCTGGTGAGTAAAAAATAAACAAAGAATGAAATCAGGAAAACCAACAAGCCAACCGGGCCTTTGGTTAAAGTAGCCAACCCGATGAAAAGTCCTGACAGAGAAGAATACGCGTATTTAGTTTTAAAAACTTCTCCCGAAATGTCAAGATACATAAAATAAATAGAGAGAAAAATAAAGTAATTAAAAACCGGATCTATAATGCCGGATTTAAAATATAAGTGCGGTAAAAAACTTCCGAGATAACTGATTGCCCAAATGAAACCAAATCGTGATGATTTATACTTTTTGCCGATCAGAAAAAAAGTAACTAATGTGATAATTCCGAAGACCGCGTTGGGAAATCTTGCAGCAAATTCATTAATGCCGAAAATTTTCATTGCACCAACTTGTAACCAGAAAAACAAAGGTGGTTTTTCCCAGAAGGGTTGAAAATTAATTTGTACGCGATGATAATTTCCGGTAACGATCATTTCGCGCGCAGACTCTGCAAAATTGATTTCGTCCCAATCAAAAAGGTGAACCCTTCCCAGAAACGGAATAAAGAAAATGATTGACGATAAAATAATTATCGTGAGGTATAAATTGCTTTGTCTCTTATTTATTGGATGAGCAATTTCCATTTATAAATTTTCAGTTTGGTAAAAAAATAAAGAACCGAAACTTTCAAAACACCTAAACCATAGGTGATGCTTCTTTTTAAATTAATGGAAGAGGCTTCTTCAAAATATTTTGTAGGACAGGTGATTTCGCCAATCTCAAAACCGTTATAAAATATCTGGGCCACCATTTCATTATCAAAAATAAAATCATCAGAATTTTGATGATAATTTATTTTTTCCAAAACATCTTTATGATATGCACGATAGCCTGTGTGGTATTCAGAAAGCTTTTGATTCATCATCATATTTTGAAACAAAGTAAGCATTCTATTGGCAATATATTTATACAAAGGCATCCCTCCTTTTAAAGCACCCTTGCCCAAAATACGACTTGCAAAAACCACTTTATATAAATCGTTGCCAATCACTGAGACCATAGCCAGCAGTAGCTTTGGGGTATATTGATAATCGGGATGAAGCATTATAATAATATCCGCTTTCAATTCGAGCGCTTTATCGTAGCAGCTTTTTTGATTGCCGCCATAACCTTTATTTTGAGTATGTTCAATAATGTGCTGAATCCCTAATTTTTGTGCAACTTCAATAGAATTATCGGTGCTGTTGTCATCTACCAAAACCAATTCATCTACCACATCCATTGGAATTTCGGAAATTGTTTTTTCCATCGTAAGCGCGGCATTATAGGCTGGAAGCACAACAACAACTTTTTTACCGTTATACATTGATTTGAAAATAATTTTTGCAAAGTAAAGTCATTGAAGTGAATTAGACGCTGAGATAGTAAACAACAAAAAAACAGAATTTGTATTTATCAATCATTTTAGAAAAAAGAAGCATTTTTAGACTATTTTTCAAAATAAGCCACGCTTCCACCAACCCAATCTTTATCCATATTGTACCTTACGCCGATCATTTTGCCTTTGCTTAATCGTGCCAGATTGTTGACTGCCACAGGTCTTGCGGCCCCTTGTTTCCAAAAATAAAAAATTCTTATTTCCGCTTTTGCAGGAACATTTGGGGTTTTTATTACATCTGAGTATTTTACTTTTTTCTGCAAAATCCAATTTCCAGGATCTTTTACTGAATCAACATCCTGTTTCGTTACATCAATAATTACTCCTTGTCCTGCGAAAGAAAATAATGGTTTTAAAACATAATTTTCCAAATCTTCCGGAAGTTTTTTTATTTCATTTAAATAACAAGTTTCGGGAACATAGCGATTATGAATCATTGGAAGCATGAATTTGCTGATGCGATAAAACCAATTGGGATGCGGTGCCCACTCAACATCTAACGGCTGTGTAATATCTACCACATTGCCCAGCAAATCTTTTTTTTGAGCAAGTTCATCAAAAATAATCCGGTTATAAATTCTTTTAATTTCGATTTTTTTTTCACCTTTTTTATAAAACAATTTCTTTCCTTCCTGGATCAAATCTGTAAGACAAACAATTGGAATTTTTAAATAATCCTCTGTACAATAAAAATCAATTCTTGTCTTTTGTTGCTGTGGTTTTATCTCCAGGAGAATTACATTTTCGGGATCATGAGTTCCTAAGATTATTTCTTTTAAAAGTTCCAGATAAGAAGCTTGATCATAACCGTTTAAATAATTTGAAAAGTTTTCCGGAATCTTAAAATGCCTTTCAATTACTTCAGGATAATATGCGTGAAAACCAAACAGGGTAGGGAATCCCTGCATTTCTACCAACTGAGGCTCCAGTTCGCCTTCATTTTCGCAAATGCCAAAATCAAAAGCAATGAAATCGGTATGCTCATTTTCATGCGGAACATATTCATTTTTTGGAATTGCTCTTTCGGTCATTTTTTTAAAATCCTTTTTGATGATAATATCAACAATGGCCTCACAGGCATCCAACATTTTTTTTGTAAAATCTTTTGGAATAAAGATGGGTGTTTCAGCAATCCGGAATTCAATTTCTCCCGGGTGTTTGATATTTAGGTCATCTAAGAATTCCTTGTATTTCTTTTCAGAAAAATCACTGTTGAATTGTTCTCTTATTTGTGGAATCATTGTGATTAATGATGAATGGTAAATCAGATATAAATTTCATGTAAACTGTGCAGGGCAATATTTAAAAAATTGAAAAGAATATGATCATGCGTCCAGAGAATTTTATCAGGATCATTTAATTGTTCAATCATGGATTTCCATTTTTCGATTCCATGATTTTCAATTACAATTTTTTTTCTTTTTGCTGTTTTCAGATGTATCGTCATTCCAAGGGCATCGGCTTCAGGATGAAACTGTGTTCCAATAAAATAATCAGTGAACCGAATTGCCATGCAAGCTCGTTCATAAGGCACATGTGGCCGTTCTTTTTCAATACATAATATTTTTGCACCCAATTCTTTTAAACGATTTTCATCTGGCTGAACCACCTGGTAATCCCGGCTATCAACGGCGTAAAAAGGGTTTGGCATATTTTCAAAAACCGGCTCGTTTTTTCCGGCTTCTAAAAGGTGAACCGGAAAAACGCCAAAGGCTGTGGACCTGCGTTTGGTAAGTTGTGCAACCTTAAAATGCCGACAAGCGAGTTGAAAAGAATGGCAAATAAAAAAGATAAATTTCTTCTGAATATTTATAGGATCATTATTGAAATTTTCCATTTTTTTGATCCATTGGAAATATAAAGAATCCCATTCCAACCCTTCACTTTCAAGCGGGCTTCCCGGACCGCCGCTACTGATGTAAATATCGTAAGAAGTATCTGGTAATTCGTTTTTTTGTCTTACATCAAATTCTTTCGAAATAATATTCAGATCATTGATTTTGCCGAATTGATTCACAATCTCCCGAAGTCCACGCATGCCTTGATTTTCGTGCCCTTCATATAAATCTAAAATAGCTATTCGAACAGTTTGCTTCTCGTTAAAATTCATTTTGCAAAGATAATAAAATGAATTTTTTCAGGTACTTAACAAAAACTGAGACTCTCAAATTTCCACCATCATTCCACATTTTAGAACAAGAAGATTTTTATAGGATTTCTTTTCGTAAATTTCATTTTCAAATTCATCATTATGAGTAAAATCAACGACATCCTTTTGCGCAAAGGAAATAAAGCCATTTCAGTTTTGCCGGAAACTTCAGTGCTAGATGCTCTAAAAGTTATGGCCGAAAATAATATTGGTTCTGTGGTTGTAATGAAGGATGAAAGATTTCTCGGCATTATTACTGAAAGAGATTATTCACGGAAAGTCGTTTTAAAAGGAAAAAATTCAACCGATACAAAAGTGAATGAGATAATGACCGCAGAGTTCCCGCTTTTAAAACCCAATGATACGATTGAATATTGCATGGAGCTTTTGGCAAAAAATAATATCCGTTATCTTCCTGTTTTTGAAGAAAAAAATCTTGCAGGAATTATTTCCATCAGCGATGTGGTAAAAGAAACGATCATTTCGCAGCAACAAACCATTGATCATCTTCACGATTATATTCATTCCTGAAGCTGAAATTTTTCTTCTGAGAAATCAAAAATCAATAACAAATTTTTATCAATAATTTGCCTCATTTTTCGATGCCTGTTTGAAAATTAAAATAACTTCGCAGCTTATGAAAACTAAAGTTTACCTGGCAATCACCCCAATCATTTTCTTTATTTTTTGTTTGTTTACTGGCTGCAACAGCGGTCAGTCTGCACCTGATCATTCTTTAAAGGATTCTATTGCAAAACATGAAGAAGCAATTGAAAAAGGGAACGTTTATGAGAAAAAAACGATTGATACAGCTGTATTCAATAAGCTAATGTTGAATATGGCCAACCACGATACCACTGGGAAATGGCCCGCAAAAATGCCTTATCCTTTGGCCGGCGCTATTTTCCCGTTCCATCGCATCGTGGCTTTTTATGGAAATCTTTATTCAAAAAAAATGGGCATCCTGGGTGAATTACCCAAAAAAGAAATGCTGGAAAAATTGGAAAAAGAAGTTGCTAACTGGCAGGCTGCAGATGCTTCCATTTCCGTAATTCCTGCGTTGCATTATATTGCCGTTACCGCCCAGGGATCCCCGGGAAAAGATGGCAAACATAGAATGCGCATGCCTTTCAGCCAGATTGATACAATTATGAATTGGGCAAATGAAATTAACGGGCTTGTTTTTTTAGATATTCAGGTTGGCCATAGTTCCGTGAAAGAGGAAGTGCCGCAATTGGATAAATACCTGCAATTGCCACAGGTTCATTTAGGGATTGATCCTGAATTTTCGATGAAAGGTGGCCATGTTCCCGGAACGAAAATCGGAACTTTCAATGCTGATGATGTAAATGAAGCGATTGATCATTTGGCTTCTTTAGTAAAAAAATATAATCTTCCTCCAAAGATTTTAATCGTTCATCGCTTTACACAAGGCATGGTGACGAACTATCAGAAAATTAAAAAAGTTCCTGAAGTGCAAGTGGTAATGGATATGGACGGATGGGGCGATAAGACGCTGAAGCGCTCAACTTATTTAAGATACATTTATAAAGAACCTGTTGAATTTACCGGCTTCAAATTATTTTATAAAAATGATACCAAAACCGGCGGTAATCAGCTTTACACTCCAGAAGAACTATTAAAATTTATTCCAAAACCAATTTATATTCAATACCAATAATTTTTATTTCTTCATGAAAAAAAATCTGATGTTCATCACTTTGTGCATTTGCATATTAAGTGCATGTCATTCTGCAACCGCAAAAAAAGAGAGCGAAGCCACGAAAAAATTAGCAGGAAAAAATTCTGACACAGAAATGAATACGCCGATTGCTAATGTGGCAACCATCCTTTCAAAAAAGCAAGTTCCCGTTTTGTGTTATCATCACATTAGGGAACCGAAACCCGGACAAAGCGAAACAATGAAAAGTTATTCTGTTTCTCCAGCGCAGTTTGCTCAACAAATGAAAGCACTTAAAGATAGCGGTTATGAAACAATTTTACCAAATCAATTGTATAATTATTTAGTTCATGACGGGCCGCTTCCTGCAAAACCGGTGATGCTAACTTTTGATGATACGGATGAAGAACAATTCAGCATTGGGTATAATGAAATGAAAAAATATGGGTTTAAAGGCGTGTTTTTTATTATGACCATTTCAATCAATCGTCCGCGTTATATGACCAAAGCGCAATTAAAACAATTAGCCGATGAAGGTAACGCGGTTGAATCTCATACGTGGGATCATCACATGGTAACGAAGTACCAGGGCGAGGATTGGGAAAAACAATTTGTAAAACCGCGTAAAACAATTGAAGATATTACCGGCAAACCGGCTACTTATTTTGCTTACCCTTTTGGATTATGGAACGAACGCGCCATTCCTGAATTAAAAAAAGCAGGCTTTAAAATGGCCTTTAGTTTATCAACCAAACGCGATTCCACAGAGCCCTTATATACCATCAGGAGAATGATCGTACCCGGCCAATGGTCTGTGCCGGGAATGATCAAAGCAATGAAAAAAACTTTTCAATTAAATTAATTTTTAATCTGGATACTTTATTTAAAAAAAAGTTGTAGCACAAATAAATGGTTTTTTTATTTTTTCCCCTGAATAAATGCATATCTTAAAGCAAGCGAAGCCTGGGTTAATTTATAAGCATATTGAATGTCTGAATTAAAAGGAAGCCTGATCGGAAGCAGGTAACTGACAGAAATGTTTAAATTTCTTTTAATGATAATGCCAGCTTCGGGATGAATCGTAATTCTATCATCGGGGCCGTGGCTTTCGACATATTTCCCATTATTTCCTTGTTGAGTTTCAAAATTAAAAAGAACCGGAAGTGCGCCGGCAGCGTCGACATAAAAAGAGAAATCAGGCTTTCTTACAAACATATATCCTGCGCCCAGATTGACTGTTACAACCATCGCTTTTACTTTAGCCGGTGCCTTGGTAAAATCGCTTAAAAGAGAAAAGGCATTAATGGAAGGTTGAAAGAAAATCTTTCCAAAATTTCTTTGGTTATAAATCCTTAAAGCGAATTCCAAAGATGGAGTGACGGAGGTTCTGTGAAAAATATAGGGGCCATTATTTTCTAATGTAGCCACGTTTTGATTCGCACCTATTCCAATCAATATTTCAGTCGGATATTTATTACGCAATTTTTCTGAGGAGTGTTGTTTGTCATTTAATACATCTGCCAGAAAATTGATCAGGTCATTTTCTTTGTAAGACAAAATATTTATTTTCTGCTGGAGACCGGGGATATTTTTGTTAGAAAATTCATCATTGAAAAAACTTTTGTATCCATTAAAAGGAACAATATCCTTATTCTCAATCGTTTCATAAAATTCAAGTTCTTTGATGTCGCCGGTATCAGAAAAATAAAAATTAGTTCTTTTTTTATCGAACAATTTGTACAAAGTGTAATTATTAAATTGATAGATCTGGCGAAGAAAAGCATGGATACTATCTCTTATCAATACATTGCTCTGAACGCTTTGAGATTTCATTGCGTTATCGGTGTTTAAAATCCGCGTCCCATTGTAACTGACATATTTATCAGAACCCGCAGTAAAACTTTTGCAATTTTGTGGAGTTAAAGTGATCGTTGTTCCACTGTTATCTCTAAAAAGAACAGTAGTTGGATTTTTGGACCACTCCCGGTAATTCTCAATAGTACCAGGGACCGTTTGCCCGTCGGAGGTTACATAGGAATGTTGGCAAAATGCAAAAGATGAATAATATAAAAGAGAAAAAATAAAAAGAGCTTGTTTCATAATGCAGTTAATTTGGATACAAAGAAAAATAAATTATTCAATTTCTCTTAATTTTTCTTCATTGTTTCCAAATTATTTGTTGTCGACAGTAAAACAACAAATAAACAGGATTTGCATTTATTAAAATAAATGGACTCTGGGTTGACTTAAACTTTATGTAACGGTTGTATACAAACGAAAATTAATTTACTCAAAAGATCAATCGAAAACCAACCGACAAATTATTGAGTGTTGATGCATTTAAATTACTTTGAAAACTAATATTATTTTGAGAAGATCGGCTGGCGAGGTAACTGGTTTTACTGTTTGTATATGCTAATGAAATTAATTGCGGAATGGAGACTTCCAAATGCAGATTTTTCAAAACTTTATAAGAAATTCCTGGGGCTAAATAGATTTGTGCTGTCGAGTTGGTGATCTTTTGAATTTTATTTTCAGCGGAATCCCTCGTAGTTTGTTGATTATATAAGAAATTGACGCCTCCTTCTATAAAGAAATAGAAATCTTTAGCCAGGGTTTTATATCTCCTGTAAAAAACACCCGCACCATAACCTATTGCCTTTGTCTTATAAATAACACTTCCGTTATTGACCTGGTTAGATGTGCCGGGAGCAAATTCTAAATGAATGCCCAGTACTGTATTTTCTTTAATTGCTTTGCCTAAAGAAAGGTCAATAGCCCCATAGTTTTGTTTTTGACTGGCATTTGAATTCGAGGTTTTTGCGGTCGTGTTGGCGTAATAGACTTGCCCGCCAACCAGGATTGAACCTTCTTTAATCTGAGCATTCACAAAAAAGGAACAACATAAAAATGCAAGCGTGGCCAATGTAATTTTTTGGATCATAAGTGATAGTTTTTTGTAATTAAAAAATTTCAGTAATGCGAGCGAAAGTAACTTAAAAGAAACTTATTTGTTGAATTGATAGGAAAATAAATTGAAATTATTTTCGTGTATGAATTGCCGTTAGTGTTAAAAAAAAGACAGTAAGCAAACAAATGATGAGCATTCTATTTTACCGAAATATAAATAGCTACTTCTGCATCATTCCAGTTTTTGCTCTTTTCGCCATAAATTTCAAAGTCTGTATTATAGGCTCTTAGCTGATTTGATCGCCAGATTTCTTTCCATGTATCCGCAACGCAATCAGGCATTTTCCCTTTGGCAATTATTTTTTCATAAATGCCCGCGGGGATCATTAAACTATTCAAACCGTCCGGGATTTCAGTGTGTGCTTTTACTTTACAACCAATAAAATAAGAAAATGGTTTGGTATGATTACCTTCGTAATCATGATAAACGGCAAAGATCTCGTTAGTTAATTTGCCGGGTATTTTTTGGAGATAATCTTCTTTTTCAAATTGCTGCCACAAACTCCCACAATCAATTGCTGATTGGCCGTTTTCATTCGTGGTCTTCGTTTTTAAAGCAAGGCCAATCAGCAGGATTTCTTTTAGTTTTATTGGCTGTGTATTTTTTAACATAAGGAACTTTATTTTTTTACTTCTGAGATGCTGTTTGCAATCGGATGTTCTGCAGTAAATTTTAATCCCAATAACGATGCAATGGTTTGTGCAAATTGTTTTTGATAAATCTGCATATCGCTTTTTACTTCGCCTTTTGCCTGAATATCAGGCCCCATTACAGCAAACCAGATTTCATGCGCATCCGGAATATCGCCTCCATGATCTGTCCACTGATCTTTATTTTTATCGCCGCGGCCATGATCCACGGTGATAAACAGCGAAGTTTTGTTCTTGTATTGCTGCTGAGTTTGAATATAATTCCAAATATCTTTTACCCATGCATCAAACTGATGCGCAGCTTCCAAATAATCTTTGTAATGCCCAGCGTGCGCCCATTCATCTGTTTCTCCATAAGCAATGTAAAGTACTTTTGGTTTTCTTGTTTTCAAATATTCCATCGCTTCATAGTGAGTAAATACATCAAGGCATTCTTCCATATTAAATGGTTTATAAGAGTCCTTTAGCATCGAATTAATGAGTTGTTCTTTTGTCGTTGGATTTTTTCCGCCTGCAGGGGTAAATCCAGCAACGACCGGAAAACCACAGCGAGGTTTATTTAAGATCCTGTCGAAAGCGTCCCATGCACCAAAAGCAGCAACACTATTTTTATATTTCGGTTGTTTATTGATAAATTCCAGCACATTGGTATGGGGATTATTTTTATAATCATTAGAATTGACCAACGTATCAACGAATCCGCAAAATATTTCACTGTACCCTGGATATGAGAACCAGTAAGGGTTTGAATTGTCTACATTATTTCCAAAATTACGATTTCCATAAATTTGCCCGTTTACTGCAATTGCATTCCATAGGAACGGGAGCAGTTTTTTCCTTCTTTCATTTACATCGTTTGCCCAATATTTTTTGTAGATAAAATCGCTGTCGCCCTGATTGAATTTTCTTTGGTTCGCAATCGTAGAATCCATTCCGCCAAAAACTTCCTGCCAACGAAAACCATCGGTAGTGATAACGATCATATTTTCTGTTTTTTGCTGCGCGAAAGAAAAATTAATGTTGGTAAAAAGAATAAAAAAAAAGAGAAAAGGAATTTTGTGTTTTTTCATTTTAATGATTTTAGATTTAAAAATGCGCTGCTTTCTCCATTGGTACAACCTTAGTCAACAAACAAATATCAGTAAATCTTATTTTCTATTTCACTAAACTTTTACTACAAAATCTTTTTAAAAGATTGTTCAATTTCACTACCATGAATTTTACTTCTTTACATGCATTAGCACCCTGAAATACCATTATCTTTTACTTGCCTGGAAGGTAAAGAATAAAAAAGAAGAGTTATGAAAGTGCAGCATCAAAGCAAAAATACTTTTAGTACGGATTTTATTTAAAACGGATGTTTATTAAATTGTTATAAATTTTTTTTAGATCTTAAAAAATATTTTCTTTTTATACAACCAATAGCACAATCCCCATTCAACTGCAAAAATTACGAGCGATGCAATTATAAGAATACTCAATTTTGAGAAATGAATTGGTGATAATATTCCGTTTACTATAACATTTAAATATTCTCCCAGCCATCGGCTGACTACAATCTCAAAAAAAACGTAAATGAAAATGGAATTCATACCAACGATGAGAAAGAAGTTCAGGAAACGTTTATGCCGTAAAATGTCAATCCACCAGTAAAGAAAACCTAAACCCAGCAAACACCATCCACCTGAAGCGAGCGTAAAAGAAGAAGTGGCGATTCGTTTAATAATCGGTGTGATGCCAGCCATGTCCATTGCATACCCTAATAATAAAGTGACGATACCTAAAATAAAAATCCTTGCCAGTTTACTTTTATTATCTGGCAAAGTAAGGAGCCATTTGCCGGCGACTGCGCCCCAGATTGTATGCGCAGCGGTAGGAATACAATTGATTGCAACCCAGCCACCATCGTTGATTTTGTTCATCAACAACAGATCAACATAATTTCCGAAATTGTGTTGATCGGTGAATGGCTGATCGAAGCCAGGAACGTTTGTATATCTATAAATTATTTCAGTAAAAATCAACAATCCAACACTAAGAAGTAATTGATAACCGGTTTTCCAACGAAAAATAAGAAAAGCCAGAAGTAAGGTGAATGACATTTGAGTCAAAACATCCCAAAGTTCAAAAGATAAATGATCACCCCGCACCGCATAATCTAAGACACCCCAAAAAAATAGCCAACCGCTGCGCTTTACCGCTTTTGTTGCCTGTTTATTCCACGGAACGCCATGAGCGGTTTGTTTATAAAGAGAGAACGCCATTGCCACTCCGGCGATAAACATAAAACCAGGTTGTATTAAATCCCAGAAGTGTAAACCGTGCCAGGGATGATGAAAAAACTCAATTACTAATGGATTAAAAGCGCCGCCGATTGTTAGCTCATTCAAGTGCTCATAAAGACCGGTGCTTTCTAACATTAGCAGGATCATGATCAGGCCGCGATAAAAATCTAAAGAAGCAAGCCTGACGCCTTTTGCAGATACTTTCGCCAGATCTGATTTATCGGGAGAAGTAATTAATCCGGAAAGAACCGGTTCGTCTTTTAGCTGGTTGGAATCACTTTTATCTGATGGAAACATTTCGTAAATATTTTAAGCGAATTATAAACAACTTCTAAGTTCAGAAGATAATTGAATCCTTCAATTAAAAAGTTTAGCTATTCGCTCATATCCAGGAAAAACGCACTGCTGCTTACATCAGGTGAAAAACCAATCATTGCGCTCCAATCGTTGGCTGCAACCTGGACGCCTATTTTTATTCCTTGTCCTGTAAGCCCTTTTAATTTACTCCGTTTTATAGCTCCTTCAAACCGAAGGATTCCACCGCTTTCTTTAACCGTGCCTATCGTATAAAATTCGCTGACACTTTGCCCGGCAAAACCCCCGAAGTTACCCTGGTCGCCGCTGTGGTAATAAACATCAAGCCAATTGTCAAATATAGTCCCTTCTAAAAGAATATCGTATGCTCCATCTGGAATGTCTCCGGAAAGATAACCGGTTGCGGGGTTGTTATCTGCATCGATGTATATGTCATAAATATCTCCATCAGCTTTGGCAGCGCGCTGTTCAAAATAAAAATAAATATTGTTGCCATCATAATCATATTTTGCTTTTACAAAATTGCCCGAGCCTGCACCAGCGGTCACTACATTTTCTGTAATGGCATCCCAATCGCTTAAAGAGTTGTCATCCAATTTTATTGAAGAAGATTTTGCGATGCGGATTACAGTAGATGCTTCGCCGGTAGTACCTGCCGATGAGGTGGCATATAATGTAGGAACGTATTTTCCTTTGCCGGGATAAGTATGCGTTGGGCTTTCATCTGTAGAACTGCTGCCATCACCAAAATCCCACTTGTAGGCCTCCGCGCCTGTTGATTTATTTTCAAACGTAACCGTGTTGCCATCTACATTTACGGTATAAAAAACGAACGGCTCAACGGTTGATTTTTCTTTTTTGCAAGAAGAAAAAATGACTGCCATCATTATTGCAGAAAGTAAAAAAATATTTCGTTTCATAATATTATTTTTTTAAAACTCTTATAAATCTGATTTATATTTTAGCACTCATTAATTTACGGATTTTGAATACACAAAGGATTACTCTGTACTTCATCAATGGGGATATAATAAATAATGCGCGGGTCTGTAGGTTCCGTGGTCAGATTTTGAAGTCCTGATGGTTTCTTACTCAAATCGATGTCTGTCTCTTTCAATCCGGGAATATGATAACCCCAGTAATCTCTAACCATGACCATGTTATTTCTGTAAACATCAAATTCACGCTGGCCTTCAAAAGCAAGCTCTATACGCCTTTCATTAAGAACCGTTTTCAAAGCGGTCGAGCCGGATGGAACGACTCCATTATATAAACTTCCCTCCAATCCGCGATTTTTTCTGATTTCATCAACGTCATTAAGAGCATCTGTTGATTTTCCCAGTTTTGCATTTGCCTCAGCACGGTTCAGATACATTTCAGCTATCCGGAATAATATGGGTGAACTAAGCGTTGGGCTGCCATCCTGGAATGAAAATTTTGTAATATAGTAGGTTTCAATCCCATTCTTTTTTATCAAATTTCCGTCGTCATCTTTTAATGGAACTATATATTTCCATCTCACATCTTCTGTATGTGAACTCATTAGATCTCTTAAAGATTGAGAAGCATATTCTTCGCCCCAGCCACTATTTCCATCAGAATAAATCATGGAGGCGATTGATCCGAATTTGCCATAGTCTTCTTTAGAAGTAAACGCAATGCAAAAAATAGTTGCACTGCTGGATGTCGCATTTGCAAACAAATTTGGATACTCGTCGGCAGTAGTCAGATTAAATCTTCCGGAATTAATTACTTTGGTTGAATAATCAACTGCGTTTTGGTTATCTTCCATGTAAAGATAAACACGCGATAGCAAAGCCCATGCTGCTTCCTTGCTTGCGTATTGAACGCCTCTTTGCTGGTTCATAAGCTCAGCGGCTTTTTGTGCGTCGGCAATTATTTGAGTATATACTTCTTCTACTGTAGATCTTGCTTTCAATGCCGGATCAGTTGTTGAAGTGCGAAGAATAATTCCTTCAGCTGATTTATCCTGTGAATAAGGCCTTGCAAAAAAACGTACCAGGTTGAAATGACAATAGGCCCGAAGGAAGTAGCACTCTCCAACCAATTGTTGATTTGTAACATTTGAGGAAGAATCTTTGCCAACTGCTTCTATAACCGTGTTACAATCATTAATAATTTTATAAGAAATATACCAGAAATATCTGGTGTTTGTCTGGGTTGGTGAATGGTTTAAAGAAAAACTATAAAAAAGCGGATCTTCAGTAACCTGGGCACACACGATATCATCACTGGCAAAATCGCTGAGTTGAAAGTATTGGCGCAGGTACATGTTGTTGTCATCCTGAACGCCATTGAATTCAACATGATCTTTAAATAATGAATAAGCTCCATTTACCGCATTGGTAAGCCCTTCTGTACTAGAAGTAAGTACTTCTGTGGTAATTGAGTCGCTTGGAGGAAAGTCTTTCACACATCCTACGAAGGAAAAGGTAACCATAAAAAAAAGCGACAATAACAATACCGACGAACGCAATGGATTTGTGTTTCTTTTAGCCGAGAGGTATGAAAAAATCATAGGGTACATTTTTTTATATTTTATCATACCTATCATTATAAAATAAAAGCGGGAAAAATTTTTCATGATAATTATGATTTAAAATTTTAAATTAATGTTGAATAAATATTGCCTGTTATTAGGATATTTAAAATCACTTACACCCGGTGTGGTAAAAGCATCCGGCTGAATTGTTGTTTGAGGATCCTGGCCGATAAATTTGGTAAATGTGTAGACATTATCAGCAGATACTGAAAGTGTGATTCCTTGTAAATTCAATCGTTTTATATACGACTGCGGCAATTGATAAGCCAGTGTGATATTACGTATAGATAAAAAACTGCCATTCTCGAGATACCTGGTAGAAGGTTCATTCGCATTGGGCGAATTTTGTGGACTTGGATTTGTTGCGTTATCTCCCGGATGTGTCCAGATAGAGTAATTTGACGGCAACACAATTTGATTGTAATAAGGTTCGTTTCCATCATTCATTAAAAACCGCAGATTGTTGCTATAAACTTTGTTTCCATATAAAAAATAGGCATTCACACTCAGTGAAATGTTTTTATAAGAGAGTGTATTCGTCATGCCTCCCTGGTATTTCGGGAGGGCAGAACCAACTTCCTGTAAGGTTGCATCAGCATAGTTTGATACTGATTCTTTGCCTGTGATATTTCCATCAGCGTCTTTTGTAACTTTAGCCCATTGTGGGCCACCTGTTTGTGGGTTTACGCCTTCCCACACCGGCATATAAAATTCGTACAAATTACCACCGTTCCGATAGATCTGTGATATGGCCCATGATCCGGTCTTGACAAAATCAGCGGGAAGACTTTGAAGTTTATTTGTATTAAAACTGATATTGAAATCGGTTGTCCAGGAGAAATTTCTTCCCTGGATATTTTTAGTATTTAATGAAACTTCCACACCCTTATTTTCAATCTCTCCTGAATTTTCCCATCTTGTTTCGAAGCCTACAGAAAGAGGTTGAGATACCTGAAGTAACAGGTTTTTTGTTTTATTATCATAAACATCAACTGTCAAAGCTATGCGTTTAAAAAAGCTTACATCAACTCCTAAGTTAACTTGGTGCTTGCTTTCCCATGTAAGATTTGGGCTGGCCAATTGTAGGGGAGTGGCAGCAGATTGAGAATTATACTGGCTACTTAATGAATACAAACCGAGATAACGTGAAGCGCCAATATCCTGTGTGCCGGTAACTCCATAACCACCTCTGATCTTAAGAAAATCTATTACGCGGTTATTCTTCAAAAAGTCTTCATTGCTTGCAAGCCATCCTGCTGAAATAGCAGGAAAAGATCCATACCGTTTATTTTTCTGGAAAGCTGATGACCCATCAACGCGATAAGAACCGGTTATGAAATATTTATTCTTATAACTGTAATTCAATTGTGAAATGTAAGAAAGAATAGCAGATTGATTGTAGGCTCCGTTTACACTTAAATTACTTGAAACAACGTTCAGCACTTTTAAATCAAAAGGGAGGCCTCTTCCCGATCCGCCGAGCAATTCTGTTTTGCCACCTTCAAGAGCAATACCAGCAAGGCCGCTAATATTATGATCGCCCAAAGAAAAATTAAATTTCAAAAGATTATTAGAAATACCGCCATAGCTTAGAGTGCTTTGTTCATCCAGAAAGCCAGTGCCATGATATTGGCCGGCAACTTTTGGAGAATAATAACTGCTGCTTTTGCTATAATCCGCAGAAACCCGGTTTGTACTTGCGAAAGTTAACCACCGGGTAATTCCCATATTAAAGTTCACATCATAATTTACATCGAAACCTTTATAAGGATGATCTGAATTTTGAATTGTATGAATCGGATTTATTTTATCACGGCTCCACCATTTAAAAGGAGAGTTTCCGTCAACGTAAAGCGGATTCCCTGCGCTATCATATGGATTATCCCAAGGTAAATTCAGATAGCCATAATAAATATCGTTGTAGTCGTAACTTTTGCCGGTTACGCCACTTATATTAATACTGTTCGTTAAATCAATTCTATGATTCAAATGCAATGTAGAAGAAGCTCTTAAATTTACGCGCTGAAAATTGGTATTCATAAAAGTTCCCTTTTCATTATAATATGAAAGTCCCAGGTAATACTCGTTCTTTGGTGACCTGCCCGAAACAGACACATAATAATTTTGCATGAAAGCCGGTTTGAAAATAGCCGTAAGCCAGTTGTAATTCTGACTTGCTAAAGCTACGGGCCTTTCGGAATAAAATTTTAACAAGTCAACTTTATAGGAATTTCCGGTGTCAGAAGGAATATAATCCCGGTAAAATTGTTTTTGGTAATTATACAATTCGCTTCCATTCATCATATCCATATTTCCAAAGTCCGGTGTACGAAAGCCGGTGGTGATTTTTGCTTCAAAAGCTGGCTTATCAGTTTTGGCTCGCTTGGTTGTGACAACAATCACACCTGCATTGGCCTGGGAACCATACATTGCGGTAGCAGCAGCATCTTTTAAAACAGTAATATTTTCCACATCATTCGGATCAAAATCGCCACCAATAATCCCATCTACTACATAGAGCGGACTTTGTGAAGCGTTTACAGAAGAAACTCCACGTAAACGAATTTCTGCTGAAGATCCCGGAACGCCGGAACTGTTGATTACCTGCAATCCGGCTACTTTTCCCTGGAGCATAGAACCTACATCGTTTGAGGTTACATCTTTTAATTTTTCTGCAGATACGGTTGTAATGGAACTAGTCAGTTCGCTTCTTTTCTTATCACTATATCCCATCACAACAATTTCATTTAATTCGGTATTTCCTTCTTTAAGAGATATAACGAGATTGTTTTCATTACTCCCAACAGCCAATGTCTGTGTAATAAAACCCACCGAACTTGCAGTCAATGAAGTTCTTCCTGCCGGTACTGAAAAAGAAAATGATCCGTCTTCTGAGGTAACAAAACTTTTATTAAGTTGCTGCACAAAAATGGTTGCAGCCGGAATTGCGTCGCCCGTTTTTTCCGATATTACTTTCCCTTTTAGATTCCTGGTTTGAGCAAAAACACTACCTGAAGCAAGTAGTATCAGCAAAAGCAGTATTGATTTTTTTATTCTCATATCTTTCTTTTTTGGATAAACGTTGAAGATTTATTTAAAAACAGAATCAAAGAAATTTTTATCAGGAAGCCCAAATTCGCTTTCGAAACCCGGCCATCACATTATTCTTTTTCTAACGAGAGTATTATAGCTTTTCTCTTTTGTTCAAATTGACCAGGAAGAACCGAGAACTGTCAGCAATTAAACCAATTGCTATACTAAGATGACATTATTTTTTCGGAATAGCTGCTTTTCAATTAACCGGAAATTGTACTTTCTTTTACGCAACCGTTTGAAATAGCTACGCAATCGGTTGCTCTATTTTTAAACATTTTTTTTGAAGTAATCAATGCAACCGGTTGCGGATTTTTTAGAAAGTTTATTGAAACGAATCGGCATCCGTTCATTATTTGAAAATAACAAATGCGATTGTTTGTTGATTTACTAGAAAATTTTTAATTCGATGAAAATACTATTTCCAAGAATGCAAAATTTAATTCTCTCCTGCATTTTATTTTTGAATAATCCTTAGCGCATTACTTCGATAAATCTTTTTTAATACCGCATCAGGCAATGCTAATCCATAAAGTGGCCAATGATAACTTTGCTCAATATAAAAATGCTCATCGGCTGTTTCCAAAACTCTAAAAGTTCCTTTATACATGTTTAAGTCATGCCCCAAATCTGTACCGTAAACTAATTTGTCTTGATATTTTTCGTAAAATGCGCGGACATACCTCGGAATGGTAGCCGTTTCTTCATAACGCGCAGCGATATCTGCGTATAAATTAGGAAACTTATCCAGCATGGCTCCCAGTATCTTCAGGTCGTAAACACAATTTGCCAAATGACAGGAAATGAAAGTTGTCTTTGGATTTTGTTGTACCGCGTTTTCGAGAGATTGAACTAATTGTTGGTGATTCAAGATTCCTTTTTTTGAAAGATCGATTTTCCAGCTATAAGCGTTCATCAGCCCATCATTTGTTGAATCCATTGGCTCATACATCCACATCGGATCCGCAACGTGAATACTAACCGGCATGTGAAGTTCGGCACATTTTGCCAAAAGCGGTTTCATTCTTGGATCATCAATATGCATTCCCCAGGCGGGCGTTGGCTTTGAATAAAATAATCCCAATCCTTTATCTCCTAATTCGCCGACGCCTTTAGCGCCCATTTTATGGCAACGAACCAATTCTTTTACGGCACGTTCCGGCCATCCTGGCTCTTTATAGCCGGTATAGTCAAATCCACACCAGACTTCAAATCTATCAGGGTAAGCAGCATATTTGGCGACAATTGAATCAAATGACGCGCCGGTTGTATAAGAAAGAATAATACTTTTTGAAATCCCTGCACTATCCATCACTTTTACCCATTTATCAATTTCTTCAACTGTAGATGAATTGTCGTGCGAATGCATATCAATAATTGGGTATTTTGCTTTTTGAATTTGCGTTTCAGGTATTTTGAAAATAGACTGAGGTTTAAAATTTTTTAGCAATAAATTTTCGGGAGATGATTGGGCAAAAGAAATGGAAGAAAAAGCAAGAGCGAGAACTCCCAAAAAGCTGCGTTGCATTAGATGAAAGATCATAAATATTTTATTTAATTGTTAGAAAATTAGTTCTATAAAAACCCACTTTTAAATTACTTTGAATAAAAATCTAAATAAACCCAAGAATACAATAAGGTTTTTGGATATCTTTCTGTTCAAAGATAACTACTGAATTTATGCTCTAAAAAATTATGGGGTATAAAAAGGATTACGAAATCCGTTGAAAACGGTACGCAATCGGTTGTTCAGTTTTTAAACTTTTTTGAAATAATCAGCATGAGTTCAATAACCGAAAATAAAAAATACGATTATTTGTTGCTTTACTGCAATGCAACGGTTCAGGACTGTTAGCGATTTTGGTAATATTTGCGCGTAATTAAATTTTTTTCTGTATCATCCAATGATGCCCAAACGGATCCTTAATTTGTCCCTGGCGATAACCATATTCATAATCTTTTGCAGGATTAGTTTCAATCGCGCCGGCCTTAATTGCATTGCTCATCACTTCATCTACGTCAGAAACAAACAAGCCGATAAGAGTGGTTGTGCCATTGTATTTTTCAGCAGAAAAAAAATTGAGATTTGCAGTTATTTCATGCAAATGAAATATTGCACCGTTAATGGAAAGTTCGGCAACATGAAGGCTTCCATCATCATTTGAAAGACGTAGATTTTCTGTTGCTCCAAATGCATTTTTATAAAATGAGATGTCCTTTACTCCATTATTAATAAAAAGCTGCGGAGCAAAAAAAGGTTGATTATTTTCTTTGTTCATGTTGATGTTCTTTTAAATTATTTTTTAAAAAACTGTATAGTTACGAATTTATCCAAACTGGCGACATTACTCAAGTTCTTCACAAATAAATCCGCTTTCGTTTACAATGAATTTTATTTTTTCTGTTTCAAAAACCGAGCCTTCTATTCTTAAAATTTTATCACAATCGTCCAGGTCAAAATTGATTTTGCATTCGGGAAAATGCCGGTAAAGTAATTCGGTTATTTTCTCTGCATGAAATCCTGCGTAAACGTTCGTTTTAAAAACCTCAATCATCATTTCATTTTTAATTCGCTATTATTTTTGCTAAATGTTCTTCTGTTTTATTTAGCCGGTGAAGCAAATCTAACCAGATTCTCGACATTTGAAAGGGTGCAGATGCGGCAATTAATGGGTTAATTGCGACAGGAAATCTTTGTCAAATTCAAAGAAACCAAATAAAGAATTGATAGAGATAATTATAGAATTTTCATCAATTATTTTTAAAAAAATCGCTTTATTTGTTTGTTTACTGTAAATGGAAAATGGTAAAGAAACTTTTGCAGGCGTTTGCAATTTTGAAAACATTTTATCGTAAATTGTGTAAATACTGCTTCGATTTTTTATGGAAAATAAAATAACCACTCTTAAAGAAATAGCCCGCCGACTGAATTTTTCCGTGTCAACAGTTTCGAGGGCATTGCACAACCATCCAAGCATTGGATTGCGCACCACTGCGCAGGTACAGAACCTTGCAAGAGAATTGAATTACGAACCAAATCAAACGGCTTTATTGTTTAAACAACAAAAAACAAATACGATTGGCGTTATTCTTCCCAATCTGAAAGAAGAGTTTTTTTCACAGGCTATTAATGGAATTGAAGATGTGGCAAAGCAGAATAAATACAGCGTGCTGATCGGGCAATCGCATGACGATGTGGAACAGGAAAAACAGATCGTCACAGCCATGAAAAACCAGCGGGTAGATGGGTTGATCGTTTCTATTTCAAAATACACTCAAAACTATGACCACCTCACCGGCATGGGAAAATACAATATTCCTATTGTCTTTTTTGACCGCGTTCCGGATCTGCCAACTGTTCATAAAGTTTACTCTGATATTTTTTCAGGAACAAAACAGGCAATAGAATTTTTAATCAAAAAAGGCCATAAAAGAATTGGTGTTATTAATGGCCCGGAAGAAATGAAATCGTGCATGGAACGAACAAATGCTTATATGGATGTATTGAAAAAGAAAAGAATAAAAATTGATCTTTCACTGATCGTTTCTACGGATCTGACACAGGAAAAAACGTATGAAGCAATGGATCAGTTGCTGAAGCTGAAACTGCGCCCCACAGCGATTGTTACCATTAATGATTATGTTGCATTGGACGCAATTCAGTTTGCCAGGAAAAAAAAATTGAAAATCAATAAAGACATTTCTTTTGTGAGTTATGCAAATCTGCCGATTACCAATTATTTGGAATTCCCGCCACTGGCTTCTGTAGAGCAATTCCCCTATCAGCAGTCGAAGAAAGCTACTGAAATATTATTTGAACTTTTCGAAAAAGAAAAAAGTGAGCGCACAGAAAATGATTACCAGAATATTCTTATTGAAGGACAATTAGTAGTTAATAAAAAATAAATAACCCAGGCCGTCTGGACAAATGAAACAACCGTTTGCGTTTCCATAATTAATTTCAGTACGCTAAGTTTGTTATATAATCTCAATGAATGACAGCAAAGGATCAAGCACTTTCCGCTTATAATTTAGACAGCTCTGAGTTAGAAATCGAAAAGATAAATAACGGCCTCATCAACTCAACCTGGTGCATAAAAAATTCGCACAAATATTTTATTTTACAAAAAATAAATCATGAAGTTTTTAAAAACCCGGAAGCCATTGCGTCTAATATCAGGCTGATTGCAGCGTATCTTTTGAAACATGACCCTCAGTATTTATTTGTCGCTCCTTTAAAAACAAAAAGCGATGAAGAAATGGTTAAAATCCATGGCAGCGGCTATTTTCGGCTGATTCCCTTTGTTCAGGAATCGTGCACGATTACCACGGTTGAAAAGCCACAACAAGCTTTTGAAGCGGCGCGAAAGTTTGGAGAGTTCACAAAATTACTCGCGAACTTTCCGGTTCAGAAATTGCAGATGACGATACCGGATTTTCATAATCTTTCTCTGCGTTATCAACAGTATAAAGAAGCTTTAAACACCGGGAATAAACTTCGTTTACAACAATCGACCGAATTGATCCGGTTTATGGAAGACAACAAAAATGTGGTTGACATTTACGAAAATATTCTTCGAAATCCTTCTTTCAAATTGCGGGTGACCCACCATGATACTAAAATAAGCAATGTATTATTTGATAAAGATAATAAAGGATTGTGCGTGATAGATCTTGACACCGTCATGCCCGGATATTTCATCAGTGATGTGGGAGATATGATGCGCACTTACCTGTCGCCTGTGAACGAAGAAGAAAAAGATTTTTCTAAAATTGAAGTGCGGGAAGAATATTTCAAATCCATTTGGAATGGGTATATGGGCCAAATGAAAAATGAATTAAATGAAGAAGAAAGGCGACATTTTATTTACGCCGGCAAATTTATGATCTACATGCAGGCCATTCGTTTTCTTACTGACTATCTGAATAATGATATTTATTACGGCTCAAAATATGAAGGCCAAAACTTTGTAAGGGCCGGGAATCAAATTGCCTTGTTTAAAAAATTACTGGAGAAAGAAAATATCCTGAAAAGCCTGATTGAATAAGTTTTTTTTAAATCTTAATTCCTCTTAAATCATCCAGTAAGCCTTGTTGGCTTATTTTACGGGTAACAAATGGATTTTGCAAAAAGCAAAACCTGTTATTTGTTTGTTTGCTATCTCCAAATTAATTTCTGCAGATTTTATCTAAAATAAAAAATAATCCTACTTTTAATTCATAAGATTTTTTTGAGATTATATATCTCTATCGAAAAACTAAATGAATTAAAAATGAAATTATCAAAATCAAATCTGCATTTTTTTTTGTTACTGATTTTTTGTTGCGGAAGTATTAATTATTCTTATTCTCAACAATCAGTTTTTAGTTATGAAAAATTTATTGATAAAGGCGATACGCTGAATTACAGGCAGTTTTTTCCGGATTATGATACACTTCGCAAATATCCGCTCGTAATCTTTTTGCATGGTTCCGGTGAGCGCGGCAGCGATAATGAAGCACAATTAAAATGGGGTGTGAAAAATTTTGCAACCGATGAAATGATGAAACTGCATCCTGCTATTGTTATTGCTCCGCAGTGCCCGGCAGGAAAGGGTTGGTCTAATTTTTCAAGAACAAATAGTTCGCAGATGACTTTGCTGTCAACTCCATCCAAACAAATGGATTTGGTAATCGCTCTTGTTCGTCAGGCTATTAAAAAATTGCCGGTTGATACCGGCAGAATTTATATAACAGGTCTTTCAATGGGAGGATTTGGAACATTTGATGCCATAGAAAGATATCCGGATTTGTTTGCAGCCGCAGTGCCGGTTTGTGGAGGTGGCGATGTTTCAAAAGCATCTGTAATTTCACATATTCCTATCTGGATTTTTCATGGCGCAGAAGATGCAGCAGTGAATCCAATTCTTTCACTCGGCATGATTAATGCTTTAACGAAAGCCGGTGCTCATCCGGGTTTCACGCTCTATCCTGAAGTGGGCCATTTTTCCTGGATTGCCGCCTATAGCGATCCAATGATGATGGAATGGTTGTTCAGGCAACATAAATAATTCGCACAAAATCCTTCTATAAACTTTCATTATGAACTTTCCTTTTGAGAAAAAAATAACGCTTGAAAATTCATCTGCCCTTTTAAGGCCATTGCAATTTTCAGACATCAAAAATTTATTAAAAATCGCCACCGAAGATGAGAATCTTTTACAATATTTTCCCCGGCCAATCTTCTCAGAAAAATTGTTGACTGAGTATGTTCAAAAGTCAATCAAAGAAAGAGAAAATAAAACCCGTTATTCTTTTACCATCTTTGATAAAAGAAAAAACAGTTACGCCGGAAGCACAAGCTTTATGAATATTTCAAATGTTGATGGCAGAATAGAGATCGGTTCAACATGGATTGGTAAAGAGTTTCAGCACACCGGCTTAAACAGGAACTGCAAATATTTGCTATTGAGTTTTGCCTTTGATGAAGTGGGGGCAGAAAGAATAGAATTAAAAACGGATGAAAGAAATACCGCTTCGCGAAAAGCAATTCAAAAAATTGGAGGACAATTTGAAGGTGTTTTAAGAAGCCATACATTGATGTATGATGGCTTCAGACGCAACACTGTTTATTATAGCATTTTAAAAAATGAATGGGATAAATTAAAAAATGGTTTTTTAAAAGTATAAAGTAAATTAGCGTCTATTGTTTATTCAAAACTAATTTGTGATCTACACATTATTGCAGCACCAGTGGAAATTTGTTTGGCGAAGCGCCAGCGCAGGAAGAAATGTGGCCATGCAAATCCTTATGGGGTTTATGGTTCTGTATCTCGCAGCCGCAGCCATTTTCGCTGGATTCTCTTTAGATGAAATTTTATCAGAAACATCTCCCGGAAAAGATGTAATTCATGTTTTTTTAGGATTTATTCTTTACTATTATTCTTTTGATATTATCATGCGTTTTATTTTGCAGGATCTTCCAACTCTTGCTGTGCAGCCTTATTTGACCCAAAATATTAAACGAAATAAACTCGTTCGGTTTTTGAATATCCGCTCTCTTTTTTCTATTTTCACGCTCTTACCTTCGTTTTTATTTTTACCATTTATTACAACTATTATCAGCGCAAAATATGGACAGGAAGTTTCTCTTGCTTTGATAATTTGTATTTTCAGCCTTACCTTTTTTAATAATTTTTTGGTAATGTTTGCCAAAAGAAAAACCACTTTAAATCAATGGTGGCTGATTGGTTTTTTTGTAACAATTGTTTTAGTGGCTGCCGCTGATTATTTTCAAATTTTTTCTTTGCGAAACTTGTCAGCAGCCTTGTTTACAAGCATTATAAACATGCCTGCGATCTGCATTATTTTCATTGCATTTGCGATCGCAGCGTTGTACAACCATAGCCGGTTTTTACGAGAGAATTTTTATCTTGAAAACTTACACAATTCCTCTGGAGAAAAAAGATCAACTGATTACACTTTTCTGCAAAGATTTGGTGTTGTTGGAGATTTAATGGCTTTTGATCTTAAATTGATCTTAAGAAATAAACGGCCCCGCATGTTGGCCTTGCTTGGCGTTATTTTCCTTTTCTACGGTTATATCCTCTTCAATTCAGAGAATATAGCAAATAATAAAATTGGTTTTCTTCTCTTCGGAGCCATTTTTATAACAGGGCTTTTTATGATCAATTATGGACAGTTTCTCTTTGCCTGGCAAAGCGGCCACTTTGATGGATTGATGGCAAGTAACATGAATATAAAAACGTACATAAAAGGTAAATTGTTTTTATTAACTTCCTTTTGCTCAATTTCATTTTTGCTGAGTTTGCTTTATGGATTTCTGAGTTGGAAACTCATTCCGATATTGTGTGCAGCATGGCTTTTCAATATCGGTATCCATGCTGTTCTCACTTGTTTTATCGGAACAAGAAATTATAAAGGTTTGGATCTTACTAAAGGCGGCGCTTTTAATTACCAGGGAACCGGCGCCGCGCAATGGTTGTATTCATTTGTGATTTTAATAGTTGGCTCCGCAATCTATCTTCCTTTTGCCTTGCTGATCAATAGTTGGTCTGGAATCGCTGCAATCGGAATTTTAGGATTGATCAGTTTTTTAATGCAGGATTTTTGGCTGGATAAAATAACAATGCAATTTCAAAAACATAAATACAAAATGCTGGAGGGATTCAGGGAGAAATAGATTGAAAGTGGATGGTTGAATGATTGAAGATTTTAATTCGTGTTATTCCTGCAATCCGTGGAAAAAGGATAGTTGAAGATCTTGATTGGTGTTATTTGTGCAATTCGTGGAAAAAAAATAACAAAAAGAAAAAATGATCACAATAAATAATTTGGTAAAAGCATACAACGGAAAAGTTGCGGTAAATATTCCTAATCTTGAAATAGGCAATGGAATTATTGGTTTGGTCGGCAATAATGGTGCGGGCAAAACAACTTTATTTCGCTTGTTGCTTGATTTGGTAAAAGCAGATCGGGGAGAAGTTTTGTCAAATGAAAAAGATGTTTCTGAAAATGAAGATTGGAAAAATTACACCGCTGCTTATATTGATGAAGGATTTTTAATTCCTTACCTGACACCAGAAGAATATTTTTATTTTGTTGGAAAATTAAATAATCGCTCAAAAGCCGATGTGGATGAAATGCTTGCCGGCTTCACTACTTTTTTTGATGGATCAATTTTAAAAAGCGCAAAATATATTCGCGATCTTTCAAAAGGAAACCAGTTCAAAGTGGGCATAGCAGCATGCTTGCTTCAAGACCCGGAAATAATGATTCTTGATGAACCCTTTGCCAACCTCGATCCTTCTTCACAAATAAGATTGATCCAGATGATAAAAGCTTTAATTAAAAAAAAGCCCATGACGGTTTTAGTAAGTAGCCACGATTTGAACAATATAACGGGTGTATGTACACGAATCTTGCTGATGGAAAAAGGAATTATTATCAAAGACTTGCAAACTTCTTCAGATACATTGAATGAATTGGAAGATTATTTCGGGCTGTAATTGATTGCACGAATTGCACGAATTTTTTACAAATAAATTTTATATTGAACCCACAAGTTTTCCTGGATTAATTCTGTATAGTAAACAAACAAATATTCAGTTTTTTAACTAATCTACTAGGTCGGAATTGCTAATTTTACTAAATGAAACGATCCGGCTCAGCTGACCTTCCTTTGCATTATGGCTACGTGCCCAAATGGCTTGCAGAAAGGATGTCCAAACTCGGATTTGCGATCACAGAATCTATCATCACGGAATATGGAAAAGAAGAAATATTAAGAAGGCTTTCTGATCCGTTTTGGTTTCAAAGTTTTGGCGCGGTAATGGGCATGGATTGGCATTCTTCCGGCATTACTACTTCTGTGATGGGCGCTTTAAAAAGAGCTGTCAATCCGCATTCAAAAGAGCTGGGAATTTATATTTGCGGTGGCAAAGGAAAATATTCCAAACAAACTCCTGATGAATTATTACGCATCGCTGATAGCGAAGGGCTTGATGGAAATGAACTGGTTCGCTGCAGTAAATTAAGCGCCAAGGTTGATAACACAGCCGTGCAGGATGGGTTTCAATTATACACGCATAATTTCATTTTATGTGATAGCGGCGAATGGGCCGTTGTTCAACAGGGAATGTGTCCTGAAGATAAAACCGCGCGACGTTATCATTGGCATTCAAAAAATATTCAATCATTTGTCGAAGAGCCGCACACGGGCATTTGTGGCATCAACCTTGGAAATATCTTAAATCTTACCGCCGCAGAAGCATCGACATCAAGGGAGGGGATTTTAAAAATAAGCGAAGAAAATCCTGCGGAAATTCTGGATGTTTTCCAACATTTAAAAATGCCTTCGCATCATGAAGTTCAGATTGAAGATGTGAATCTAAAACGGCTCGGAAGTACACTTTGGCTCGCTCATGAAAATCATCCGGAAGACTTTGAAGAATTGCTGTTATTAAAAGGCGTTGGACCGAGAACGATTCAATCACTGGCATTGGTAAGCGAAGTAATTCATGGAAGTCCAACGCGGTTTAAAGACCCGGCAAGATTTTCTTTTGCGCATGGTGGCAAAGACGGGCATCCTTTTCCAGTGCCTACAAAAGTGTATGATGAAACGATTGGCATTTTAGAAAAAGCGGTAGCAAAAGCGAAGCTTGGCATCAATGATAAAAACACCGCAATCAAAAAACTACATGAAATTGCTTGCCGTGAAGAAGAAAATTTTATTGCTAATAATAATTTTAATGCGCTGATAGAAAAGGAAAGAAACGAATCCTGGAGATATGGTGGAAGAACTGTTTTTGGTTCGGCAAAACCACCACAGCCAATAAAAAAAGATATTCAGTTGAAGTTGTTTTAATTTTTTAGTAAACAAACAAAAAAAAAACAAATTTCCGTTTTTAATTTACCTTGGTGTGTCTTTAATAATTTTGAAAAATGCAAAAGCTGATTCTTGCCCTTTTCCTTTTTACTTCAATCTTCTCAAAAGCCCAGCCGGTAAAGGTTCACGGACAATTACATGTTGACAAAACGCAGTTAAAAGACGCGCATGGAAACGATCTAGTGTTGCGCGGAATGAGTTTTGGATGGCATAATTTCTGCCCACGGTTTTATAATGCCGGAGCGGTGAAAACATTGCATCAGGATTGGGACGCGACGGTCCTCCGGGCTGCGATGGGCGTGGAACCTAAAGATGGTTATATTCAAAAGCCCGAATGGTCAAAAGAAAAAATAGAGGCTGTTGTGGACGCTGCGATAAAAGAAGGAATTTATGTGATCATTGATTGGCACAGTCATCACATAAAGCTTGATGAAGCAAAAGTATTTTTTAAAGAAATGGCAGAAAAATACCATAAACATCCTAACATCATTTATGAAATTTTCAATGAGCCGGAGTACTACTCATGGGCCGATGTAAAAGCATATTCAACTGAAGTTATTGCTACCATAAGATCAATTGACAAAAACAATATTATTTTAGTTGGCTGTCCGCATTGGGATCAGGATATTAATCTTCCTGCTGATGACCCGATTACCGGCTACAAAAATCTGATGTACACATTGCATTATTATGCGGCCTCTCACAAACAAGCGCTGCGCGACAAGGCAGATTATGCGTTGAATAAAGGGTTACCGATTTTCATATCTGAATCAGCAGGAATGGAAGCCACCGGTAATGGCCCGATCAATAAAGATGAATGGCAAAAATGGATTGACTGGTCAGAGAAAAATAAAATAAGCTGGATCACCTGGTCGGTTTCTGATAAAGATGAAACATGCTCTGTATTAAAGGATCGCGCTGCTTCTGACGGCGGATGGAGTATTGACGATCTAAAAGAATCCGGAATTTTGGTGAGAGAATATTTGAGGAAATTGAATGGGGTGAAGTGATGGTAAATATGGGATTACAAATCTTCATCTTTTATTGATTTACTGGGAACGGACTCAGTATTTCCTTAAGATCTTTCCCTCATTCCATATAATCTTCCTGGCGCATTAAAACATGCCTGTATTTATTGAAAATTCCATTTTTGGTGACGAAGCCCAAATAAATATTACGAGGCCCGGTAACAGGAAGGATCCGGGTATCCTGGCGTTCCATGATTTGCATTACTTCAAACATAGGCGTGTTTATATCAACCGTTTTATCCGGCGGCGGCGCTATTTCTTTTATCGGCCGGTTTTGATCCTCCACTTTATTGCTTACCAACAGTTCCAACAGTTGGTCACTGTGTAAGATGCCCGTTAATTCTCCTTCGCGGTTTACGACAGGAAAAATATTTTTCGTGGTATGCACAATATCAGCGCTCCGGCTTCGGGGCGTATCATCCGGGCGGAGAATAACAAAATCTTTTTCAACCAAATATTTTAATTTGATCCTTCTCAAAACCCTGTGGTCTTTGTTTTCCTGCGATACTAAATTTCCTTGCTCCGCAAGCCCTCGTGTATAGATGGAATATTTTAAAATTCCTTTGTTTATAAAATATGAGATTGCCGAAACGATCATTAGAGGCACCATCAGCACATATCCTCCGGTAATCTCCGCCGCGAGAAAAATTCCGGTCAAAGGTGCGTGCATAACACCACTGATAGAAGCGGCCATTCCTGCAATAATAAAATTGGTAACATTCAAATGCACCATCCCGGTTTGGTTTAGGCCGAAGGCAAAAACAAAACCTGCCAATCCGCCAACAACAACGCTCGGCCCAAACATGCCGCCGTTGCCGCCACTGCCCATGGTAATGATGCAGGCAAATGTTTTTCCTACCACAGAAAGCGCTCCAAACAAAACAAGCGCCCAGCCGATCTCCTGATATTCTGAAAAGAAGCTGTTTGCTAAAAGAGATTGATAATTACCGTCCAGCAATTTCTGTATAGTGATATAACCTTCTCCATAAAGAGCGGGAAGAAATGCGATCAGAACCCCAAGGATAATGCCGCCTATCCACACCTTCGTGTACTGCTTTTTTATTTTGCCGAAGACGGCAAAAAGATAACTGTTCAGTCGGCTGAAATAAACTGAATAGAGGCCAATAAGAATTCCCAGGACAATATAATACCAGAAAGCATCTATCACCCATCCTTTCGTGATGAGAACAAAAAGTGGCTCTGTATAAATGAGCTGCGAAACAACAGAGGAAATAGCCGACGCAATTAATAAAGGGATAACCGCAGGAATAGAGAATTCAGGCATGATCACTTCAATAGCAAAGATCATCCCGGCAATGGGACTATCGAATGCACCTGCAATACCTGCAGCAGCACCACAAGCCAGCAGCAACGTGGTTTCGCGGTAATTTAAACCAAAGAAGCGACCGATGTTTGAACCGATCGCCGACCCACTGGCTACAGCAGGCGCTTCCAGTCCGGCCGATCCGCCAAGGCCTACGGTAAGGGCGCTGGAGATAACCTGGCTATAAATATTATGGAAATCAAGCTTGCTTGAATTGTGAGAAATATTAAAAAGAATTGCCGGAATTCCATGTTGAAACTTACTGCGGCGGATAAAAATGCGAATATAAAAAACGGTAAGAAAAATACCAATTAGCGGAAAGAAAAAATAGAGGTAATATTTATATTTCCAATGAAGGTCATTTTGCAGAAAATTAGCCACCAGGTGAGTCAGTTCTTTTAATAAGGAAGAAGCGATTCCTCCCAGGATTCCTACCACCGCCGCTGCTAAGATTAAAAAATTGGTATTAGAAACTCTTTCTTTGCGCCATTGATTGATCTGATCAACATATTTTAGCAGCTTTTTATACATATTAGCTGTTTAGCTGTGCAATATTTTTAGGGTGAAATTAGGCCGCGAAGGTAAAAAGAAATAATTCCGATTAAGCATTAACAGTATGAATAAGATAATCACAAAAACGCGAAATTTATTTGTTTACTAAAACGGGATGAAATTGATAATGTTATAAATTTATTCTTCCGTTACAAAAATTTCCTCCTCTGGAAAAGCATTCTGATTCAATGTTTGGCGCGTATCACGATAAACTCCCATAAATTTTTGAATCGCATTTCTTCCTTCTTTTCCGAGATTAATAGAATAATTATTTACATACAGATCAATGTGTTTTTTCATCACTTCCGGTTCCATTTCCTGAGAATGTTGTTTTACATAATCTGTGATTAACGGATAGTTTTCAAAAGCATATTCCATGCTTTCTTTTATTAATGCATCTACCTTCATTAAAGTTTTTTCATCCATATTTCTCCTGCCAACAATACCACCGAGTGGAATTGGAAGTAAGGTTTTTTCTTCCCAGAAATTTCCAAGATCAACAATTTTGTGCAATCCTTTTTCCATATAAGTAAAGCGGTTTTCATGAATGATAACGCCTAACACGTTTTCGGATTCAAGAACTGACTTTTCAATTTCGTCATACCTTTTGAAGACTTTATTTTTTGCATTTGGAAACGCAAGAGAAAATAAAAGATGTGCTGTTGTATTTTCTCCCGGAATAGCAATTGTATATTGTTCAACTTTATTAAATTCAATTGGTTTTTGTGAAATCAAAAGCGGCCCAACGCCTTTGCCTAGTGCGCTTCCGCTGTTCATTACTTTGTAATTCTTTACGACCAATGGTAAAACACCATAACTGATTTTTGTAAAATCAAGCGCTTCTTTTTTAGCAAGGTTATTTAATGTCTCCACATCTTCAAGCCTTACATTAAAATGAAAATCGCCGGTATTAATTTTTTTATTTACCAAAGCATCAAAAATAAAAGTATCATTTGGACAAGGCGAAAAGCCGAGTGTAAAAGTCATCGTGTTTTTTTTATAAGTTTTTCATAATTTTAAATAATTCTTTATTCAGATTTTCCACAGATTCCTTCAGTTTCCATTTTGATTTATCTCTTTGGCCCACATCATTGGAAATACCGCGAAGCTGTAAAAAATTTATTTTTTGCTGAAGGCAAACGTAATGAAATGCAGCGCCCTCCATACTTTCAACATCGGGCAAAAATTTCCTTTTAATTATTTTATTTTGTACAGGATCGTCGCCAATCTTATTCACCGTGATTCCTTTTGCAACAAATAAATTATTTTCTGTCAAAAGAGGAAGGGGATTTACCAGCCATTCATCCTTAAAAGGAAAATCATTTTTTTTGATAAAACCTGTTTCAAAAAGTGTTTTAAAATTTCCATTTTCTTCAATTCCCAAATCTGCAAATGCATCTTCTTTTACGATCACAACTTCTGCTAAATTTAAATGATCATTAAACGTTCCTGCCAGTCCGGCCTGAAGGACAAGATCATATTTTTTCCCTGATAATTTTTGGGTTAGATGAAAAACTGTTGCAGGAATTCCAACGCCTGTAATCAAAATTTCTGCATTTGTTTTTTCTTTTAAAAAAGGTTCAATTTCAAATTCTGTTGCAGCAACAATTAATAAATTCATCCGGCAAATTTCGCATTTACAATCGTATTATGAATTATGGGTTTACCTTTGCGAAAATTTTTTATTCAATGTTGTTTTTAACGCGTATCGAACATTTTAATTCCGCACATAAATTATATAATCCCGGATGGAGCAAAGAAAAAAATGAACTGGTTTTTGGAAAATGCGCTAACGAAAACTGGCACGGCCATAATTATGAATTGCACGTAACGGTCAAAGGAAAAGTGGCTACAGATACTGGTTTCGTGATTAATGTAAAAGTTTTAAGCAAATTAATCAATGAGTTTGTTTTAGAAAAACTGGATCATAAAAACCTGAATATGGATGTGGATTTTATGAAAGGAAAAATGTGTTCTACAGAAAATCTGGCAATAGAGATCTGGAAACAATTGTGTTCCCGATTGCCTGAAGGTGTGCAATTGCATTGCATAAAATTGTGTGAAACTCCACGCATTTTTGTTGAGTATTTTGGAGATTAATAGTCGTCAATATTTTATAATTATAAGATGAATAAAAAAGTATCCGTTTATCGAAAAGAACATTTTAATGCAGCACATCGCTTGCATAATTCGGCCTGGAATGAAGAAAAGAATTACGCTGTTTTTGGCAAATGTAATAATCCAAATTACCATGGGCACAATTACGAAATGGATATTAAAATTACCGGTGAACCCGGCACTGACACCGGATTTGTGATTGATCTGAAATTTCTGAGCGATTTGGTAAAAGTGAATGTTTTAGAAAAATTGGATCATAAAAACCTGAATCTCGATGTTCCGGAATTTGCAAATCTGAATCCAACAGTTGAAAATATAGCAATTGTTATTTATAATATTTTGCGAAGTAAAATTGATAAGAAACTTGATTTGCAAATCCGTTTGTATGAAACGCCAAAAAATTTTGCAGAATATCCTGCGTCCTGACTTTAATTTCTAAAAAAAATGTTTTATGGCTTATAAAAAAATTGAACAGTATGATGAAAATGTAACCAAAGAACTGATGAAAAACTACCGTAACACAATAGGACTAATCGGAGAAAACCCTGATAGGGAAGGACTTTTGAAGACTCCGGAGCGTGTTGCAAGAGCAATTCAATATTGCACGCAAGGGTATGGAATGGATGCACAAGCGATTTTAAATTCAGCAAAATTTCATGAAGACATCAGTGAAATGGTGATTGTAAAAAACATTGAATTATACAGTATGTGCGAGCATCACATGTTGCCCTTTTTCGGCAAAGCGCATGTAGCTTACATTCCTAATGGATGGATAACAGGGTTGAGTAAAATAGCACGCGTTGTTGATGTTTTTTCAAGAAGGCTACAGGTGCAGGAAAGGTTGACCACAGAGATTTTAAATGCGATTCAGGAAACGTTGAATCCTCTTGGAGTGGCCGTCGTTATTGAGGCTGAGCATTTGTGCATGATGATGCGCGGGATTTCAAAGCAAAATTCTGTTACTACAACTTCAGCTTTTTATGGAGAATTTGAAAAGCAAAGCACACGCAATGAATTTATCAATCTTATCCAGGCAGATTTAGTTAAAAGAAGATAAAAATACTCTATGGCACACGCATTTATTTTCCCGGGTCAGGGCTCGCAATTTATTGGAATGGGGAAAAACTTATATGATGAAGATGAGCAGGCAAAATTGCTTTTTGATGAAGCAAATGAGATCCTTGGTTTTCCGATTTCTGATGTAATGTTTTTTGGAACGGCTGATGAATTAAAACAAACCAACGTAACGCAACCTGCGGTTTTTTTACATTCGGTAATTGTGTTTAAAACAATTGTGAAAGCAAGGCCTGATATGGTTGCGGGGCATTCTCTCGGAGAATTTTCTGCGTTGGTTGCTAATGGATGTTTGCGTTTTAAAGATGCTTTAAAATTAGTTTCTATCAGGGCCAAAGCGATGCAAAATGCTTGCGAATTAACCCCTTCAGCGATGGCGGCAATTCTTGCGCTGGACGATAAAAGGGTTGAAGAAATTTGCCAATCAATTACAAACGAAATTGTTGTTCCTGCAAATTATAATTGCCCCGGGCAAATTGTTATTTCAGGATCCATAAAAGGAATCGAAGAAGCATGTATTTTATTAAAAGAAGCGGGTGCTAAACGGGCTTTGATACTTCCGGTAGGCGGCGCTTTTCATTCCCCGCTGATGCAACCGGCAAAAGAAGAATTATCGGAAGCGATAGAAGAAACCAAATTTGAAATTCCTTTTTGCCCGGTTTATCAAAACGTGGTAGCGAAAGCTGTTTCAGATCCTTTAGAAATAAAATCCAATCTGATTGCTCAATTAACAGGCCCGGTAAAATGGACACAAACGGTAGAGCAAATGATTGCCGATGGAGTCACAGAATTTACAGAATGTGGACCGGGCAAGGTTTTGCAAGGGTTGGTTTCAAAAATAAACCGCAGTGTCAGCGTGAATGGAATTGGATAAAATCAATGGTTTCTTTTATCTAAACTATGAAAAAGCGAAATCAAAATTCCTTTTGTTTATTTACTGTTTATTTTTTTAGGTGCCTTTCATTGCATTGTTGATTAAAACTTCTGCATCTTGAGCAATTTTTTTAACGATTAATAACGGCGAAAATTCTTTTGAAATTTCTTCATAGCGAAAATCGTTATCTTGGCGGGAAATTTGTCATATACATTCTTATTCATTAACTCAAAATATATAAACGTGAAAATTAATTTTAGTTTAATGGCTGTTGCAACAGCCATGTTATTTCTTTCAAGTTGTGTAAGTACAAAAAAGTTTAATTCTCTTCAGGCAAGCTATAACAGCCTACAAGCGGCAAATGGCCAGCTCACCCGGGAGAGCGAAGAATGTAAAAGTAATTTAGACAGGGCGACCGTGAAAATTTCAAGTTTGCAGGATCGAATAAATGCGGAACAGGAACATGTAAGATCATTGCAGTCGGCATTAGATAAATGCCTCACTTCTGCCGGGCAGGGAAATGTGAATGTTTCCAAATTAGTAGATGAAATTAATGCATCTAATAAATATATTCAGGAACTGATTTCTTCAAAAAGTAAAAGTGATTCGCTGAATATGATCCTTACCAATAATCTTACAAGGTCATTGAGTAGAGAAGAAATGCGGGATGTAGATGTGAAAGTGTTGAAAGGCGTAGTCTATATTTCTCTTTCGGATAATATGCTTTACAGGTCCGGTAGTTATGAGATTTCCGACCAGGCAGGAAGTACCTTGTCAAAAATCGCAAAGATTATCACAGACTATAAAGATTACGATGTTTTGATAGAAGGTAATACAGATAATGTACCTATCTCAAAACCCAACATTCGCAACAATTGGGATTTGAGCACCCTGAGAGCATCTTCAGTTGTACAGGCGCTGCAAAATAATTATGGTGTTGACCCCAAACGCCTTACAGCAGGGGGTCGTGGCGAATATAATCCAGTTGCCAGTAATGATACTCCTGATGGTAAAACAAAAAACAGGAGGACGGAAATTATTATTACCCCTAAGCTGAATCAGTTTATGGATTTGATAGATAAGGGCGCTTCAACCGATTCTACCGGAACTCATTGAGCAAAATAAAAATTGTATTCATAAAGAGGCTGTCTCAAAAATCAAATTTGAGTCAGCCTCTTTTATTTTTGCTTTATGGTTAAAAAATGGTTGAAGATTGAGATTTTAGCAAAAACACTTTTTTCGGAATAAATTTTATGCTTATTTGAAGATTTGACATTCTTAAACATGTCCTTTTTCTCCTTTTAAGCACATTTCTTCCTA
>Ga0207652_10000275_pt1 | contig 53349 bp, 43 predicted proteins | sample KBSC63BmetaG_FD_184334 | JGI IMG/M metagenome (GOLD analysis project Ga0207652, IMG submission 184334) | Corn rhizosphere microbial communities from Kellogg Biological Station, Michigan, USA - KBS C6-3B metaG (SPAdes) (version 2) | ecosystem: Host-associated > Plants > Roots > Rhizosphere ... | reverse complement strand
TGCATGGTTTGTGGTTTGAGTTAATAAAATAGCGATATCAACTACGCAGATTTTATCTGCGATAGCAGTTCAAAAAATTGATGATGGAGTTCAATTAAGGTACCGGGTGGGGTACTTTAATAAATGACTAAATCTCAATACTTTATTGAGATTTTTTTATTTTAAGTTGACACCATACTTTACATCTTTCCTTTTATTCGTCTTTTTTCTGGGGCCTCAATTCTCTCACATTTTGCGCGGGTTTTACTACTCTTATTTCTTCTTTCTCTTTAACAACCGGTTTATTCACTGGTTGATTATTCATTGATCTCACTTCTTGCCTGGCTGGTGATTTTACAGGAACAGTTTGACGAGGTTGCATATTCTGGTTAATTTGCTTCTGCTGAACAGGACTAGCGTTTAACCGCTGTTGCCTGTTTGGAGAAGTTCTTATGGGCGCGTTGCTCCTTTTCTCAGTTGGTGTAGCTGATGGTTGCCTGTTTTGAATAACCGGATCAGGATCTCTTTGTACCGGGGGCACAGTGTTTTTATTTGGAAGGGTTCTAACCGGTGCGCTGTTCAGATTCTGATTTTGTTCGGTTGAATTAGTTGCTGGTTGCGGATTTCTTTGTGCTGGTGCTTGCGTATTTGTATTGGGAAATGATCGCGTATTTCTGTCTGGAATTACTGAAGGCCTGTTGTTTACCGGTGGCTCATTTCTATTGATTTGTGGTGCTTGATCTTTTGGGAATTCTCTTACAGGGGCAGTCTGTATATTTGTGGCCGGCTGATTATTCTGATTGGTTATCCTTGTCTGATTTAGCTCCGTAACTTTTTCAGGACGGGAATTTTCAGGTTGCTTGATTGTTGGCCTGAAAACCCTTATCGAATTATTATTAATCTGCGCAGCTTCAGGTTTATTTGATTGCACTACATTATATCTTCTTATTTGTGATCCTGTTGATTTTTCTACTTCTCTCACGGGAGGTCCAGAATTATAATACGGTGTGTTCGCGCTTCTATGGTTATTTGTAACGTTATTATTATTGATGATGGTTGTATTGTTGATGATCGTTGCATTTCGCGATTGGTTTATGTAATAATTATTGATGCGCGGACTGGTAATATAACGACGCGGTACGAAAGTCCAATCATTGTAGGAACCGTTGTAATTGCCTGCATTCATGCCCGGTCCGAGCGGTGCCCAGCCATAATAATCGCCACCGCTGCGCCATGAAACCCAGGCTGGTGCCCATTCTGTACCTGGAATCCACATCCATCCATAAGATCTGTCTTGTATCCATCGACCGTAATGAAAAGGAGCCCAGCCCCAATTATAATTGGATGCCCACGTCCATCCGTAATTTGTATAAATCCATTGCCCATTGGTATAATAAGGCCGGAAGTTTGGCTGATTTGGAATCCACACATAGCCGTAATTTTCATAGTTTGTCCAATCTCCGTAAGGACTTAAATCATTGTAAAATTGTTGATAAGTTATTGTATTCTGATCATCCTGATAATATTCGTCCGGGTTGCTTTGATAATATTTTGAAGTGCTACAAGACGCTATTGCAATGGTGAAGAAGAGAACTGCAATTTGGTAAATGTATTTCATGATTTATTGTTTACTATGATAGACTATCAAAAATGGAGCAGGTTAAGCATTGCCTGTTTTAGAGTGGGTTTGTTTAACGATCCGTTAACGCTTATTGATTATAAATAATTCTATTAACGCTTTATTATAAAAATATATTTTCGGTTGTGAGTTTTTCTTTCATAAATAGTTTTAGTAAACAAATAAAAGTGCTGTTTTTCTGTTTTCTAAATATTGAAAAAGATCTTTTGATAGTAAACTACAAATAACCTGAATTCTTATTGTATTTTTTAGGAATTTATAAAGATCATTTTAAATATTCACCTGGCTTCCACGTAGATTTTGGATTAAAATATTTCCATAATAAAGCAGATAATTTTCTTGTAAGAACCCACGCTTCATTATTGGTTTCCCAACTGGTGTCTTTATTATTTTTTGTGCAAATGCAGAAGATATAAGGGTTTGCGCCCTTTACATAAAGTACTTCATCTCTAGTTTGATCAACAGCGCCACTTTTATCCGCTACAAAAATGTTTGGTGGAATTTGAGAGACTGCATCTTCATCCCAAAATTGGCGGCTCATCAATCGCAACATTCTTTCGCTAATTTGTTTATTGATAATTTTGTTTTCGACAATATCTCTCATTAAAGCAGCCATTTCCCGTGGCGTCGTTTGCCCCCATCCATATTGTTGCCAATTCTCTTTCCTTCCTTCCGTGCGGCTGTTCACACGGGTATATTTCATTCCTAAACTGTCGAGATATTTATTAATTTGTATACCTCCACCGGCAAGTCCCTGCAGCCAAAGACTTGCTCCATTGTCACTCATACTCATCATCAACATCATCAATTGATTTAAAGAAATTCTTTGGCTGTCTTTAAAAGAAGCAAGAATTTCCTGACCTTCGGAATAACGGACAGAATCGGTAAAAAGCATATCCTGATGATACGTCAAATCGCCATTATGAATTTTGTGCATTAGGCCAATAAGTATTGGCACTTTTACCATGCTTGCGGTAGGAAAAATAGTGTCTGCATTTACTTCAGCAATTTTATTTTTCGAAATGTCGAATACGTAAATTCCAACATCGCCGTTGAATCCTTTTACTAAATCAGTGATTTCTTTTTGTAAATGCTTATCCGTTTTTTGCCCACAAACTGCGAATGATGCAAGAAGGAAAATAAATGCAAACAAGATTTTCATTGATATATTTCTTTGTAAGAATGAAAGTATGAAATGATTTTTGATTAATAATCAAATGCTGTCTTTTGTTTGCTAACGCTCACGCGTAAACGCAAATGTTTATTGCATAAAAAAAATACCCGGATATTTTAATATCCGGGTATTTTTTATTTTAAAGGTAACCTTAAAATATTTTTAAAATAATTTATCAGTCGTTAACTAAATAAACCGCCTTTCTTCAATTCGCGTGTTTTTTCACCGATTAAAAATCCATTTTGATAAATCTGTATTTTATAACTGCCTTGTTGAAAATGCTCTCCCGGTGCAAAGGCAAACTGAACATTTTTTGTTTTTGCAGTTTCTAAATCAACAGGCAATTTTGCTGTGAAAGTTTTGTTGCCTTCTTCACGAGTTGTAAAAGTATCGGTGCTTGATGCTGGAGTTGTAATTGGTTTTCCGTCAGGGCCGATTACCACTACATATAAATCAGTAGTTCCCGGTTGAATAATGCGATTGTTTACATCAAAACTTACCAATAATTTATCAACGCGTTTTGCTACAGTAGAAACTTTTTGTTTCCCGTTATTTCTGACTTTAACCGGTGTAATAGTGATATTATCCGCATTTAAAGTGGAAGCAACATCAACCTTTTTCTCAAGAACTGTTTTAATAACAATCGTAGAATCAAGGTTACGTGATAAAGTTGCCTTCTCAGTTGTAAGCACTGCTACATTTTGTCTGAGGCTATCATTTTGTTGAGTAAGCATAGCCACCTGGGACTCCAGATCAGAAATTTTTCCGTTCAATTGAGCGATCAAATTTCGCGCTCTTGCAAGTTCATGAGAAGTAGCATTTCTTTTGTTTAAAATACTCCGGATTTCAGTTTTCATTTTTGCAATCTCATTTTTGCTTGCAGATAGATTGCTATCCATTTCTGTGTTTACAGATTGCATAGAATCAAGCCGAGCCAATGAGGCGTCAAAGCTTGATTGAATGTTGCTTTTTTCGGTGGTAACTTTTGCAACTTCAGTTTCTTGTGCTTTTAGTTTTTCTCCAGAATTGCTATGATCATAAATAAAAAATCCAGCGAGAATAATTATCGCTGCGATCAATATTCCAAGCAGCACATTCTTTGAATCGGGCCGCCTTTTATCAGTTACTAACTGATCGGTATTTTCGTTCATTTTTTTGTTTTTTAAATGATAATTGAAAAATTTTTTGTAGTAAAATATGTTAAGGATTTTTTACTACAGTTCTGTAAAATCTAAAATCATGCCATTCTTATTTTTTGTATTTTTTCTAAAATTTTTTTGATGTTATTTATACAATAGAAAGGGAAATTTCTATTGATCCTAGATAAAAAAGTAATCAGATTCCAAATTGTTAAATGATTGCAAAACCGCTAAAAAATTATTTTTATTCGTGGCAAAAAATATTGAAATGAAATCGAAAGTAGGTTGATCAATTTGCAGCTTTATATTTTTAGAAGTACTTTAGTAAAAAATAAAAACACTATATAATGTCAACCAAACCTCATGTGCCTGGGAAAGTCAGAGCTGCTTTATCAATCGTTTTTTTACTGCCGCCATTGATCTTTTTTATGATGTGGATTTCTATCGGGTTGCGCTACAGCGATATGAATAGCAGCGAGAAGTCCGATACCTTTTTAGGATATTTTGGTGGCCTTTTTGAAAATCTTTATGTAATAAATTTAATCTCAATAATCTGTTGCATGGTTGCGATTATTCTTGCATCACGAAGCTTTAAAAAGCATTTATTGTCTATCAGAGTTTTGATGTTGATAACTGTTCTGTTTGCAATTTTTTTAATAATGTTTGATATTTTTCAACTGCTATAATTCATCATTCATAATCAAATTGGATAGTGCCTAACAACCGTTTTTCTTTGGAAAAACATTTCTGTATTTCAGGTAACTTCTTATTACTATATGCGTATTTCCAAATGAAATAATTTCTTCCGCTTTCGTCAACAGAGATCATTTGTTTGGGCTGGTTATCGTCATTGTATTCGAACATATAATCCGGCAATAATCTTTTGGCGATTACATTAAAATGCACTACATCCGTGAGGCGGTTACTATCGTCATAATAATAATAATATTTTTTGTCGTTACTTTTTCCTTCAGGATTCTCTTCGATAATATTTCCTTTGTTATCGGTTAAAAAAGAGATGGTAGAAATGATTGAATTGTTTTTCTTGCGAATCATCTTTACAGGTTTCCCATCTACATAAAAATATTCGTGGGTTTCTGTTATACCGGTGCTGTCGCCGTCGGCAATTGTTTTGGTTCGGATCAGAGAAATGTTTCCGCTATCATTGTATTCAAATTCTACTGTGTTTGTAGTTGTTGGTGTTGTCGTAGTTGTTCTTATAACGTCACCTTTAGGATTATAATCGGTTTGTAAAAGTGACTGTCCGGTGATATTAGATTTGGACAACATTTGTGCCTGAGAAAAATTTTTGTTGATTTTTTTTTCGCAAAAAAAACCGTTGCTGGGATGATCATTTTCGTCAAAGCTGCTTACTTTTATTACATGCAAATTTTCGTTTTTTAAAATAGAAAATTCTCTATTTTGCTGAATCGTACTCATTAAATCTTTGTAATAATATTGAGCATTTGCAAAAGAAAAACTTAGAAGAAAAGAGAAAACAAAAAAGCAGGCAATCCTGAAAATAAGTTTAGTCATTTTAAGAAAAATAAATATTTTTTTTGTTTGAAAATTCGACCTGTAAAATAATCCATTAATCTTTATTGCAGATTTTGTTTATTATTTTTAACCTGAAATTATAATAATATTTATGTCTCATCTTCCTTTAAGGAAAGAAACAAACTGTCTCAATTGCGGAACAACTGTAATCGGAAAGTACTGCCATATGTGTGGACAAGAAAATATAGAACCAAAAGAATCTGTATGGCATTTAATCATTCATTTCTTTAGTGATGTCACTCATTTTGATGGAAAGTTTTTTTTGACTCTAAAAATTCTTCTTTTCAAGCCCGCTTTTCTATCAAAAGAATATATGAAGGGACGAAGGGCGAGTTATTTGAATCCGATCAGGATGTATTTATTTACTTCTTTCATTTTCTTCCTGGTATTTTTTTCTTTCATTCCCGTAAAGGAAGGGAGATTTAAAAATAATTTTACCATAAAGGGCAAATCTATTGAGCAGATTGATTCTTTGCCTGATAGCGAATTTAAGGATTTTACAGAGGCGTTGAATAATGGAGTGCCAATGAGCCGCCAGGAATTTGCCCATTATTTCGATAGCCTGAAAAGCGAAAATGGCTTTGTGGTTTTTGGTCAAAAAAAACATTACAAAAGCAGAGCTGAATTTGATTCCCTGGTAGATGCAGGCGTTGTGAAAGATAGTTGGCTCAAAAAACAAATTACTTATAAAGAAATTGACCTTAATGAAAAATATCAAAACCAACAGGGAAAGTTTTTTAGTGATTTCTTTAAAAGTTTGATCCACCATTTTCCGCAGATCCTTTTTATTTCTTTACCATTTGTTGCTTTACTATTAAAATTATTATACATCCGACAAAAACAGTTTTATTATGTAAGTCATGCGATTTTCACAATTCATTTGTACGTTTTTGTTTTTATTGTGATGCTTTTTATGATGGGAATTAGTGAATTAAAAACTATTATCGGTTGGAACTGGCTGAATATTATTAATAACTTATTTACAATTGTTATTTTCTTTTATCTCTATAAAGCCATGCGTAAGTTTTATGAACAACGAAGATTTAAAACGATCATAAAGTATATTTTATTTTTGTTTTCATTTTTGTTTTTAATTGTATTTCTCTTTATCATTTTTGCGTTTGTCTCTATTTTTCAGATTTAAAATGTTCTAATGAATCAAAATATAAATATCAATCATCTCGTAAATATTATGGACGACCTGCGTGTCAAATGTCCTTGGGATAAGAAACAAAACATTCACACTTTGCGCCAGCAAACGATTGAAGAAACATACGAACTTGCAGATGCAATTACCGAAAACGATTGGCAGGGAATCAAAGAAGAATTGGGTGATTTATTGCTGCACATTATATTTTATTCTAAAATTGGCCTTGAAGAAAATAAGTTTACATTACAAGAAGTGATTGATGGAATTTGTGAAAAACTAATTAAAAGGCATCCGCATATTTATGGAAACGTGATTGTAAATGATGAAGAAGATGTAAAGAAAAATTGGGAGCAGATCAAACTTTCAGAAGGGAAAAAGTCTGTATTAAGCGGAGTTCCAAAATCATTGCCTGCAATGGTGAAAGCCATGCGGATACAGGAAAAAGCGAAGCAAGTGGGTTTTGAATGGGCAACAAAAGAACAGGTTTGGGAAAAGGTGGAAGAAGAAAAATCGGAATTGTTAGAAGCTGTAGCATCCGGCAAAAAAGAACACATTGCTGAAGAAGCCGGCGACCTTTTTTTTTCTGTAATTAATTATGTAAGATTTTTGAAAGTGGATGCAGAGAATGCACTCGAACTAACGAATAAAAAATTTATAAAGCGTTTTACACAGATGGAAGAAGCGGTGGAAAAAGAAGGATTGAATTTGAGTAACCTGACTTTGGGCGAAATGGATGCGATCTGGAATAAAATTAAAAAACAAAATATCGAAACTTGAATCTTATAACAAACGATAGTTTTCTTAAAAGAAATTCTTTTTTGCTGATAACGGCGGCGTGGTTGCTAACTTTTGCTTTTATTATTAATAATTATTGGAGTGGAAGCTCTACTTCAACGGCGGCTCAAAAAGCAATTGAAAAAAATATTGACAGAAACCTTGAAAACATTGATAAATTCTGCTCTGACACTTCATTGCTCAATACATTAACGGGTGGAAAATATGATGAGAAACAACTGCGGGATCAGGTAAATAAAAGTTATTTTATTTTTTTTTATAAAATTATTTCTTCTAATAAATTGGTTCCGGTTTTTTGGAACACACAAATCATAGAACCTGATCATGCGGTTTTGAATTCTAACAAAGGCATTAGCTTTCGGAAATTGTTGAATGGCTGGTATGTGGTTAATAATAAAACATTTCAGAATTCCTCCGGATCGTTTTATAAACTGGTTTTTCTCATACCTGTAAAATGGAATTATTATATTGAAAATAAGTATCTGAATAATTCTTTCGTTGCTGAAAAAAATATTGCAAAGACTTATGAAATCAGTCTTTCGCCAACAAAATATTCAATAAAAAACCGCGAGGGAAAAATCCTTTTTTATCTCCATCAGTTAAATAATCCACTTTCTCATGATAATAGTCTGGCGATTTTATTAAGAATCCTGGCTTCTGTATTAATACTTTTCTTTCTGCATAAACTGGCTAATTATTATGTGAAAAAAAAGGGTTTTTGGATTGGCCTTTTGGTATTGATTCTGCCACTCCTTTTTTTAAGAATATTGAGTTACTTATTTCCCATTCCTCTTAACTTCAAAAACTTAGAGTTATTTGATCCTTCAGTTTATGGCGCAAATTTTATTTTGAGATCACTGGGAGATCTTCTTATTAATTCTATCTTGTTTATATGGATTGTATTATTTATCCGTTACCATTTCAACTTCGATTTTTCGAAGATCAAATTCAAATCTGATTTTTATAAATATTTTACAATCGTTTCTATTTCTGTTTTAATGATTTTGTGCACATTAATTGGGGGATACATCGTCCAAAGCCTTGTTGCAGATTCGCAAATTTCATTCGATGTAATTAATTTTTTTACTCTTAATATTTATAGTGTAATTGGATTTATTGTTTTGAGTTGTGTAGCCACCGGATATTTTTTCCTGGTCCAAATATTACTTCAGCCATTAACTGAATTTATTGGTCCCAGAAAGTATTTATTATATTTAATCGTTACCATCGCTGGTCTTGTTATTTTAACTTTCAGATTGCATTCCTCGCGTCTGAGTTTTAATCTGGCATTGCTTCTTTGGCTTTTACTTTTTATTTTTCTTCTTAATTTCAAGTTTCTTCTACTCCAGGTTTATAATCTTGTTTCATCTAAATTTATTTTTTGGGTTTTCTTTTTTTCTGTTTCGATTACTGCCATTATTGTTTTTCAAAACCGAACAAAAGAATTAGAAGAAAGAAAACATTTTGCTGAAAACCTTGCCAATAAAGCGGATCCATCAGGCCCGGTGATTGTAAATATTATTTTGAAAGATTTTAGAAATGACTATCTCTCAGATATTTTTTACAGATTTAAAAATCGTGCGCAAAACGAATACTTAAAAGACAGTCTGATCAATGAAAATTTTTCTGGTTATCTAAATAAATATGACACCAAAATTTATACTTTTAATGCGGCTGAAGCGCCATTGTATAATGAAGATTCCACTACTTACAATTCGCTGAATGCAATTATACAAACGCAAGGGAAACCTACTGATATTCCTGATCTTTTTTACTATGATATTTCTTATGACAGATTTAATTACATCAGTAAAAAAGAAATTACAGATTCATCTGGATTGAAACAGGGTTATGTTTTCATTATTTCCACACCAAAAAAATATAAGAGCGATGCTTTGTATCCTGAACTTTTTTCAAAAGGAAATAATAATTCTATCGAAAGCTCGCCTGTATATGCGTTTGCAGTTTATAACAGCAATCAGTTAAGCAGTAGCTATAATGATTATCCTTTTACAACCGATATTGATAATAATAATTTTACTTACAACGAGTTTAGGATAGTTAAAAAAAATGGCTACCAGGAATTGTGGTATAAGGCCAATGCTGATAAGGTAATCGTGATTGCCCGACAAGACAAATTTTTTATTGAATCAATCACTTTATTTGCTTATTTATTTTGTTCTTTTTTATTAATTGCTATTTTCTTTAACCTGGCTCACCATTTTCTTACAGAAAGAAAAATAAAAACCAATTTGAGATCTTTGTTGCAATTAAATATTCGTAACCAGGTGCATGGGACGATTATTCTTGTGAGTGTTTTTTCTTTCACCGTTATTGCAGTCACAACCATACTTTTTTTTATAAGCCGTTATCACAGTAATAACCGCGAAAAATTAAGCCGCACCATTCACGTAATGGAAAATGAATTAAGAAGTTCTATTGATACAATGCCTTTCAATAAATATCTATCCTTCAATTTTGATAGCCTAACCAATAATAAATTAGAAGAAACGATTAATAAAATTTCCAACATTCATGCAGAGTATATCAATCTTTATGATCTTTATGGTAATCTAAAAGTATCCTCTTTGCCTTTGCCTTACAACAAAGGAATTCTTAGTGAACAGATGGATCCTGTCGCTTTTTATCATTTGAATAAATTAAGAGATGTACAATTTTTTCAGGAGCAAAAAATTGGGAGCCTTGAATATTTAAGTAATTATGTGCCGGTGCGGGATGAGAGTGGAAGAGAATATGCTTATTTGAATATTCCTTATTTTGAATCGCAAAATAAATTGCAGGATGAAATTTCAAACTTTCTTGTTACCATCATTAATTTGAATGCGTTTATTTTTTTAGTTGCAGGAATCATCGCATTATTTATTACCAATAGCATTACCAGGTCATTTTCCTTGATCAGTGACCAAATGAAAAAAATCAATCTTGAAACAAGCAATGAAGAAATTGTTTGGAATAGAAAAGATGAAATTGGAGCCCTTGTTCAAGAGTATAACAAAATGGTGAAAAAACTGGACATAAGTGCTGAGATGCTTGCCAGAAGCGAAAGGGAAGGCGCCTGGCGTGAGATGGCCAGGCAGGTCGCACATGAAATAAAAAATCCGCTTACACCGATGAAACTGAATCTGCAATATCTGCAGATGGCAATTGATAAAAATTCTCCGGATGTGAAAAATATTTCATTGTATGTTGCGCAAATTTTATTGGAACAAATAGAACATCTGTCTCAAATTGCCAGTGATTTTGCCCAGTTTGCAAAAATTGGGAACACGAGAAAGCAAATTTTCAATGTCAATGAGACGCTTGAAAAATCTATTACGCTTTACTCAACAAATAATGAAGTTCGCATAGATGCTAATCTGTGTCCAAAGGAAATTTTGATCGAAGCCGATAAAACGCAGATCAACCGTTTGTTTACTAATCTTCTTCAAAATGCGGTGCAGTCGGTTCCGGATTACAGAAAAGTGAACTTGGAGATCAAAAGTGAGTTCCATGATCAAAAAATTTTGATCTCCATAAAAGATAATGGAAATGGAATCCGGGCTGATATGATCAATAAGATATTTGCACCAAACTTTACGACAAAAACCTCCGGAACCGGCCTTGGGCTTGCAATGTGTAAGGGGATTGTAGAAACTTTAAATGGTAAAATATGGTTTGAAACCAAAGAAGGAGAATGGACTTGTTTTTTTGTAGAATTGCCTGTCTTTTCGGAATTATTTGTAGAGGAAAAATAATGAATAGGATTAATTAACGGTTATGTATACACGAAAATTAGATTCTTTTATTCAGTCCTTAGTAAACAAACAAATATCTACGATTTGTATTTAACTGTTTGAAAGATTTTGCGCATAGATTATATGTTTTTTTAAATAACAAAGCCCCAAATGAATTGAGGCTTTGTTGCGAAGGGAGGGTTCGAACCTCCGACCTTCGGGTTATGAGCCCGACGAGCTACCGCTGCTCTACTTCGCGATTTAGGAGTGCAAATGTAAGGGCTTACCCGGTTGTCACCAAATTTTAATACTTTGTAAAATCATAAAGTTTTGAAAGGATAAAAAATGCCGGATTCAATTCCTCTGAGATATTGAACTGGCGCCACTTGAGCTTACATCTTTTCTTTCAGGGTTCCCTTTATAAAAAAGAGAACTTGCACCACTGGCTTTTGCAGTGATTGATTTGTTCACGGTGATTTTTACATCACTTGCTCCTGAGATATCTGCCACGCAATTGTCCGTCACAAGATCATAATTTTTAACGTCGCTTGCGCCACTTGCATCTATTTTTATATTTTGAACATTGCCATTTACTTTTACTGTTGAAGCTCCGCTGATATCAAGTTGAAGGTCATCAAAATTGATATTTCCTTTTATATCGCAGGCTCCTGAAAGTTTTATTCTCACACTTGACTCTTTAAAAATTCCATTAACAATAAAATCACAGGCGCCTGATGCTTCAAGGCTTTGAAGTGTTTTGAAAGAAACATAAGCACGTAATTTTCTGTCAGAATTAAATCGAAATCTGCCTCCATCGTACCAAATATTTAATACGCCATTCTTTACTTCAGTTTTAATGTTGCCACGAATATTTTCGTCTGAAGCGCTTACTGCCAAAGCTTCTTCGTCGCTTTGAGATAAATAAACATCAATTCCACCGGAAACTTTTATCGCTGAAAAAGAAGTTACATTTCTTACTTCGGCATTTTTATCATTAATAACCGTCTGCCCGAAAGACTGAAATGCCAATGCAGTGAAAAGAAAAAATAAAAATGATTTCATAGCTTTTGTTTTTCGTGTAACGAAAGTAGAAGCAAAAAGTTACAATTTTTAAAAATCTATTTCAGGTTTATTATCTTTGCCTTTTATTTAACCGGGGTGCATCTGTCCTTTGACAGAATTGCTGAGAAAATACCCGCATACCTGATCAGGATAATGCCTGCGAAGGGAGGACAAAACCTTTACCCGCCTTCTTTTCATGCATTGTATTGATTAATAAATTACAAACATGAAAAAAATATCTTTAATTTTTTGGTTTTTCTTTTTGGGGTTTTGGGCGAATGCACAGGATTCCTCCGTTCATAAATTGAGCGACACTCTTATGCTTGACAATATAGAAGTTACTTCGATACGAGCCGCAGATAAGGCGCCTTTCACTAAAACGAACCTGAGCAAAAAACAAATTGCTAATGTGAATTTTGGTCAAGACTTACCTTTTATATTAAATCAAACTCCGTCGGTTGTTGTAAATTCTGATGCGGGAAATGGTGTGGGCTATACCGGCATTCATATTCGCGGAACAGACGCTTCAAGAATTAATGTAACACTCAACGGTATTCCTTATAATGATGCAGAAAGTCAGGGCACTTTTTTTGTCGATCTCCCTGATGTTTCTTCATCATTGAATTCTATTCAGATACAACGCGGGGTGGGCACATCTTCCAATGGTGCCGGGACTTTTGGAGCAACAATCAATCTTTCTACCAACGAAGTGAATGAAGAAAAATACCTGGAATTGAATAACAGTTACGGTTCTTTCAATACCTGGAAAAATACTTTAAAAGTTGGGACAGGTTTGTTGGCAAATCATTTTTTAATTGATGCAAGAGTTTCAAAAATCTCAAGTGATGGATATATTGATCGTGCCACATCCAATTTAAAATCTTTTTATTTTAGTGCGGCTTATATTAATCAAAAAAGTTCTCTACGTTTTAATCTCATTAGCGGAAAAGAAAAAACCTATCAGGCGTGGAACGGGATTCCGGAGAGCTATTTGGACAGTGCCCGTACTTACAATTCATCCGGAACAGAAAAACCCGGATCCCCTTACAAGAATGAAACTGATAATTATATTCAAACTCATTATCAACTTTTTTTTAATCACAAAATCAATTCTTTTTTAAGTTATAACGTCGCCGCTTTTCTCACGAGAGGAAAGGGATATTATGAAGAATACAGAGCCGATCAGGCATTCAGTGATTATCACCTTCCTGATCTGATCAATGGAACCGACACAATTGTTTCAACAGATTTAATCAGGAGGCTTTGGTTAGACAATTATTTTTACGGTTCAATTTTTTCTTTGCAATATCACAAAAATAAAACCCAGTTCACTTTTGGTGGTGGTTATACAGAATATGATGGAAAACATTATGACATTGTAACTTGGGCGCAGCAAGGCTTTCCGGGCAATTATGAATACTTTAATTCACCGGCGCAAAAGAATGATTTGAATTTGTATGCAAAAATGATGCAATCATTTGGTTCCGGTTTTACAGGATTTTTAGATTTGCAGGGACATTTTATAAAATATAGAATCAATGGTTTTGAAGATCATCCTGATATAAATGTTTTGAAGAATTATTCTTTCTTCAACCCGAAAGCCGGCATCACTTTTAATAAAAATAATTATCAGATCTATCTCTCCTTTTCTGTTGCGGCTAAAGAACCAAACCGTGATGATTTTGAAGCAGGAATTAATCAAATTCCAATGCCGGAAATTTTATATGATGCAGAATTAGGGATAGAAAAGAAAGAAAAAATGTTTGATTATGGGGCTACATTTTATTATATGTATTATCACAACCAATTGGTGAACACCGGTAAAATAAATGATGTGGGAGCTTATACAAGAACCAATGCTTCGCAAAGCTATCGCGCGGGCATTGAGTTACAAGGCGCAGCAATTTTTTCTAAATGGATAAATCTTTCAGGAAATATTTCTTTCAGCAAAAATAAAATAGAAGATTTTACAGAGTTTGTTGATAATTATGATGATGGATCACAGAAGGAAAATAATTATCACAACACGGATATTTCTTTTTCGCCAGATGTTGTAGGTGCGGCTTCAGTTAACTTCATTCCGGTAAAAAATGGAGAAATAAATTTTGAATCAAAATATGTGGGAAGGCAATTCCTGGATAACACTTCTCACATCAGTAGAAGTGTGAATCCATATTTCTTAGAGAACGTAAAAATCTCTTATACTCTTTTGAAAAAAGTTTTTAAAGAAGTGAATTTTGTTTTCCAGGTAAATAATATTTTTAACAAAATGTATGAATCAAACGGATACACTTACAATTATATTTCTGATGGAAAATTTACTGTAGAGAATTATTATTTCCCGATGGCTGGAACGAATTTTATGGCGGCGATAAATATTAAATTATGAATGAGTGAATGGCTGAAATCAGCTTCTCCCTTTCAGCATAGGAACAAAAGAAAAATCTGAAAATGTTTCTTCGTCCAATGTATCATCGCCATTTTTAGTAATGCGCATCATTTTTTGTCTGCCGTTGTCATCAACAGGAATTACCATTTTGCCTCCAATTTTTAATTGATCAATTAATTTCGGAGGAACAAAAGGAGCCGCAGCAGTGATGATGATTTTATCGAATGGAGCAAATGTTGGCAACCCTTCAAAACCGTCGCCATAAAAAAATTTGATGTTGGGATATTTTGACCTTAAGATAAAAGTTTTATTATGATCAAATAATTTTTTTTGTCTTTCAATAGTGAAAACAGAAGCGCCCATTTCTGCCAGAACCATTGCCTGGTAAGCACTCCCGGTTCCAATTTCCAAAATCTTTTGATGCGGTAAAACCTCCAAAAGCTGCGTTTGATAAGCAACTGTATATGGCTGGGAAATCGTTTGTCCTTCACCAATGGGGAAAGCTCTATCCTGGTAAGCAATTTGTTCTAATGCTGTATCTAAAAAAAAATGTCGTGGAATTTTCATCATCGCGACGAGCACATTTTCATCAGTGATTCCTTTATCTCTGATCGAATCAATTAATTTTTTTCTAAGCCCTTTGTGCCGGTAACTATCCTCGAAAGTTCGCATGGGTGCAATTTAAAAAATTTGCGTTTATCAACACGTAAGAAAAATAAGTGCGTGAAAAAAATTGCAACAGAATTTTTCTGTAAACTAACAAATAAAGAAGTTTGGGATTTTATTTTTGCTTCAGATTTAGAGCAATTTTTTAATATAAAAACCCGTAACTGGTACGGGTTTCGTTGTGCGGAAGAGGAGATTCGAACTCCCACGCCCGGTTATGGGCGCTACCACCTCAAAGTAGTGCGTCTACCAATTTCGCCACCTCCGCAGGGTTTGCAAATCTAATAAAAGGTTTGTATTAAACCGGGCGGAATTATTTAATTTTTTTGCGATATTCAAGATGTAAAAAATGGAACTTATTTGTGTTGATAATAAAACAAAGAGGAAGAAAAGTTGATAAGGTATTTCATTTTCTCTTATAACGGTGATGCATACACGAAAATAAATTACACCGGAAACCTTTCATATTTTCTCATAAATTGAACAGTATTCACAAGATCCTCGTGCAAAAAACGGTCAGTTATATTAAAGGGGATTTCCTTTCTAAATTCTTGAACGGTCCTTTCAATTTCAGTTGAAGATTTTAAAGGGAGTCGATATTCTAACGCCTGAATCGAGGTTAACAATTCGATTGCTAAAACCTTTTCTACATTTTCGATTACCCGTAAACATTTTGTAGCAGCGTTCGCTCCCATACTTACATGGTCTTCCTGATTGTTGGATGAAGAAATTGAATCAACGGAAGCGGGTGTGCACATTTGTTTATTCTCGCTTACAATTCCTGCGGCTGTATATTGAGGAATCATTAAGCCAGAATTAAGCCCGGAATTTTTTACCAGGAACAAAGGCAAATCTCTTTGCCCGCTTAATAATTGATAGGTTCTTCTTTCCGAAATATTTGCCAATTCACTCATGGCGATTGCAAGAAAATCCAGGGCAAAAGCAAGTGGTTCACCATGAAAATTTCCGCCACTAACGATTTTGTCTTCATCCGGAAAAATAATCGGATTATCTGTTACAGAATTTATTTCCAGCAAAAAAGTTTTCAAAACAAAATCAAATGTATCTTTTGAAGCGCCATGTACTTGTGGAATGCAACGAAATGAATATGGATCCTGTACCTGAGATTTTTTTTGCAAAATTATTTCACTTCCCTCTAAAATATTTCTAAGTTCTAAAGCCGTAAAAACCTGTCCTGCATGAGGCCGCACTGAATGAAGGCCTTGATATAGACAATCTGAATTACAATCAAAGGCATCAAAGGAAATTGCTGCAATTACATTTGCCCAATGGATTAATTTTTCGGCGTTGATTAAATTAAATATCCCATAAGCACTCATAAATTGTGTTCCATTTATCAACGCAAGTCCTTCTTTGCTTTGCAATTTAAGTGGTTTCCAATCAAATTTTTGTAACGCTTTTTTAGCGGTCATTTTTTCTCCGTTTATTCTTACTTCGCCTTCGCCAATCAACGGAAGGCTCATATGCGAAAGTGGCGCCAGATCACCAGAAGCGCCAAGGGAGCCTTGGGTATAAATGACAGGAAGCACCTCATTATTAAACATTTCCATCAGCCGCTTTACTACTTCTATTCCAATGCCGGAAAACCCATAACTTAATGATTTGATCTTAAGCATTAACATTAATTTCACAATCTCTTTCGGCACTTCGTCACCCAATCCACAACCATGTGAAAGAAGCAAATTTTTTTGAAGAGTTTCTAATTGTTCTTTCTCAATTTTTACATTTTGTAAAAATCCAAAGCCGGTATTGATGCCATAAAAAAGTTCGTCAGAAGAGGTTATTTTTTTATCCAGATACTCACGACATTTTAAAATAGCTTCATGCGCAGCATAAGTTATGGATACTAATTGTTTGTATTTTAATAAATTTTTTACCTGTTGAAAAGTAAGGGTACTTTTATCGAGGGGAAGATAATTATACATCATATTTTAATTTGGTAAAGCCAAATGTAATTAAAAGAAATGGCCCTTTATAATGGATCGTTTACAAAAACATTTTGATTTATTTAAACTTTGCCTGCCCTTTTTTTCTTTATCAAGGGGCTATATTTGCAATTCTGGAAAACTAAAAGCTTTGCTGATTTTATAATGTATAAAATTTCAATTTTAATCTTTTTATTACTTTCTTTTCAAGAATTTTCTTTTGGCCAGGAAACACTTCCAAAAATAACCGTGACGCAATTGGGAAAAAGAGTTTTGATCTCGTGGAATAATCCTTTTACAAATGTTTCCAATATCAATGTGCAACGCTCTTCTGACAGTTTGAAGAATTTTAAAACGATTGGAAGCCTGCTGAATGTTGGTCCTGGAATTAATGGTTTTACCGATCCTAAAGAGTTTATTTCTTCAATTCAATATTATCGTTTATTTATTTCTTTCCAGGGCGGCTCTTATATTTTTACACATTCTCATCGGCCTGGTTTAGATACTCTTAGTAATGTTCCACAGACTGAAACTCCTGTTGTCACCGGGATTTCTGATAGTCCGAAAAATTTATTTGTTCCCTCGCCACATATTTTTACAGGAAGAGACAACAATGTTATTATTTCATTGCCCAATGCTTCGCATCAGAAATATTCGATAAAATTTTTCCAGGAAGATGGAACTTTTCTTTTTGAAATAAAAAAAATTAAGGAAAATTATTTAACGCTCGATAAGGCAAATTTCCTTCGCTCCGGGCTTTTTATTTTTGAGTTATACGACAATCGAATCATTATTGAAAGGCATAAATTTTTTATTCCAAAAGACGGTAAACCTATGCCAGCGCTTGATATTGATGGACATCCACTTAAATTTAATTAAGGACAGTAAAGAAACAAATAACCTAGATTTATATTTTTATTTCATTTGTTTATTAAAGTACAATTGATAAAAATTAAAATCAGTAAAACAACAAATAATACTTTTGTATGCTAGGATATTTTATATTGCAGTCGCAAAAAAGCGGAAGTAGCTCATCTGGTAGAGCGACAGCTTCCCAAGCTGTAGGTAGCGGGTTCGAGCCCCGTCTTCCGCTCTTTTATTTTAAAATCATGTCATGGAAAAAAAGAATTTTTTTGTGACCTTAACTCCTCCGCGGATAACATTTGTTGATGATATGACTGACGAAGAACGCAGCATAATGAATCAGCACGTCATTTATTGGCGCGGGTTGCTTGACAAAGGAATCGCGATTGTTTTTGGTCCGGTGATGGATCCAAAAGGACCATTCGGCATGGCGGTAGTGGAAGTAGGTAATGCCGAACAATTAAATGAAATCGTGGCTGGAGATCCCGCAAACGGCTTACAAAAATTCGCTACCTTCCCAATGCGTGCCGTTTATAAAAAAGAAATGTAGATTATTGAAACTGAGTTGCAAATTCTTCCATCGTCATGGCATTCTCTACTTTGAAATTTCCGATACGTGTTCTGCGCAATTCACTCAGATAGCCACCACAACCCATCGCCAGCCCAAAATCGTTTGCCAAACTGCGTATATACGTACCAGTTGTACACACTACTTTAAATGAAAGCACCGGCAAATCAACACGGGTGATTTCAAATTCTTTGATGGTGATTTTTCTTGGCTCAAGAACAACCTCAATTCCTTTTCTTGCCATGAGGTATACGGGTTTCCCATTTTGTTTTATGGCAGAATGAATTGGTGGCGTTTGTAAAATTTCCCCGGTAAAATCTTTTGTTTTTTCTTTGATCATTTCTTCTGTTATTCCTTCTAAAGATTTTTCGTTAACTGGTTCACTTTCACGATCGTATGTAGGGGTTACTGCACCTAAGGTAATCGTTCCGGTATATTCTTTTTCCTGCGCCATGAACTCGTTTATCTTTTTCGTAAATTTTCCGGTGCATACGATTAATAGGCCGGTGGCTAAAGGATCCAGCGTACCTGCGTGTCCTATTTTTTTGATATTGATGATTTTCCTGAGCTTTCTGATCACATCATAAGATGTCCATTCCAACGGTTTATCTAACAACAAAACTTTTCCTTCTGCAAAATTATTTTCAATCATTACCTGTATAAATTGTAGAGTGATATTTTTAAATAGCCTGCCTGGCTTTTAATTCCAAATATTTATTAATTGTGTTTACCGTCAGGCTTTTCGGCGAAGATAAGATGGATAAAATTCCGTATTTGGAAAGTTCTTTTATAATGATCTTTTTTTCAAAAGCAAATTTTTCTGCGATGGTTTTTATATAAACTTCTTCCACATTTTTTGCATGAGAGTTTCTCAGATTATCCAATTCGGAATTTTCAAAAATAATTACCAGCAACAAATGATGACGTGCCAGTGAACGCAGATAATCTATTTGCCTGTTTAATCCGGAAAGCGATTCAAAGTTGGTAAATAGAATCAACAAACTGCGGTGTTTTATTTTGCCTCTTATTTGTGCGTAAAGCATTTCAAAATCGCTTTCCAAAAAATCTGTTTTTTGTTTGTACAGCAACTGCAAAATATTCTCTGCCTGGGAAGGTCTGCGATCCGCTGCCAATATGCTTCCTGGCTGATTTGAAAAAGTTATTACGCCCACTTTATCTTGCTTTTTTAAACAAACATTGCTCAATACAAGACAACTGTTTATTGCATAATCCAAAAGCGTCATTCCGTTAAAAGGCATTTTCATAAGACGGCCTTTATCAATAATGCAATAAACCTGTTGTGATCTTTCTTCCATAAAACTATTCACCATCAGGGCACCTTTTCTTGCGGATGCTTTCCAGTTTAAAGCGCGGATGTCATCCCCTGAAACATACTCTTTAATCTGTTCAAACTCCATGCTCTGGCCGATCTTCCGCATTCGCTGGTTGCCACTTTCCAGTTGCAAAGTTGTTCCTGAAAATAATTCGTATTTGGGCAATTGCATAAAAGCCGGATAGACGGCAATGGATTCATGGGCTTCTGAGGTGAACCTTCTGCTAATCAATTTTAAAGGTGTGGATACAAACAAATGAATATTTCCAAACTCATATACTCCTCTTTGCAAAGGCTTCAGTTTCCAATGGATCTTTTTTTGCTGCTGCGATTTTAAATTCAATTTTCTTTTCCAGTTTCGGATTTGCAATTGTACAGGTAACTCATCAATTACATCAATATAAACGGAAAAACGAAATTCATTTTTTACAATAATTTCTATCATGTTTTCATCTCCGTTGCTAAACCTTTGTCCCATTATCCGCGTAGCATGCGGCCTTTTTTTTGTAAAAAATAAAATTGAATAATCCATAAAACAAAAGATCAGGAATACAATAAAAATTACGATTGCAATTAGTTGTAAAACAGGAATATAAAATGCGATTAAAAATAACGCAACAAGCGAGGCAAGCGACATATAAAACCGCCGCCTTGGAAATAAATCACCGAAATATTTTTTTATAAATTCCAATTTATAATTTTTGTTTGAGAATGTTATCTGGGCACTTCAATTTTAGCAATGATATCACTGATTAATTCATCTGATGAAATGCCTTCCATTTCTTTTTCCGGCGTTAAAATAATTCGATGGCGCATCACAGGAACCGCCATTTCTACGATGTCTTCGGGGTTAACGAAATCCCTCCCCATGATGGCTGCGTTTGCTTTTGAGGCTTTTAAAATTGAAAGCGATGCGCGCGGCGAAGCACCGAGATAAAGAGAAGGATTGTTTCTTGTTTCGTTAACAATCTTTGCAATAAATTCTACCAGTTTGGGATCAATAATTACTTCATTAATAATATTTCTGTACTCGGTAATTTGCATGGTTGAAACAATTTTTTGTACATGATTGAGCAACGAATTTTGTGCAACAGATTGTTGATTTAATAAAATATTAATTTCTTCTTCAATCGTTGGATAACTCATCACAATCTTAAATAAAAAGCGATCTAACTGCGCTTCAGGAAGGCGATACGTTCCTTCCTGCTCAATCGGATTTTGTGTAGCAATAACGAGAAATGGAAAATCCATAAAATGAGTAAAGCCATCAATCGTTACTTGTCGTTCCTCCATCACTTCAAACAAGGCTGATTGTGTTTTTGCAGGTGCCCGGTTTATTTCGTCAATCAAAATAATATTGCTGAAAATAGGGCCGCGTTTAAATTCAAATTCCGCTTCTTTTGGATTAAAAACAGTGGTTCCTAAAACATCGCTCGGCATCAGGTCGGGCGTAAATTGTATCCTTGAAAAATTTGTGTTGATGATCTTTGCAAGAAGTTTTGCCGTAAGGGTTTTAGCCACGCCCGGCACGCCTTCTATCAATACATGGCCGTCACATAAAAGGCCGATCAATAGCAAATCAACCATTTTACTTTGTCCGACAATTACTTTACTAATTTCATTCCTGATATTGATTACCGCGTTGTTCAAGGTACTGATATCAATGCGTTGTTCATATAAATTTTCTTCCATCAGTTTTTTGGTTTTTAAAATTTTCAATCTTTAAATTTAGTTCCAATAGTTCTTCATCAGTTATAGTTTCCTGTGCCTGGATTTTTTTGATTGATTCAAATAATTCATTCGTTTCAGGTCTTGCAACTCCGCTTTTTCCAGACAGGGAAATTATAAATTCTTTATTGATAACCGAAGTATTTAAAAAATATTTCCGTCGTAAATATTCATAAAAATAAGTGATCATTTTCTCCGAAAGATCGCGGTTATTTTTTTGCTGCAAATAAAGCCTGCCAATGGTTTCAGTGAAAGCAACAGTCGCATTTGTATTTGGTTTTACCGTTTCAATTATTTTTTGCTTTCTTTTTATATTAAACAAAACAAACACAAAAATTCCTGCAAGCGCGATATAAAAAGCCCAACGCAATGAAGGATTTTGATTGATTACATTCAAAGAAGAGAAATCATCGCCATTGTCTAAATTGTTTTTATTTTTTGTAGAAGAAAAATCTTTGTAATATTCGTCCCAATAAATAAATTGAGGATTGGGTCGCAGATATCCTGTTACATATTTGAAGTAGTGATAATTATCTTTCGTCAATAAAAAATAATTACTAAAAATGCGAGGCGCAAGGTGAAGATAAAGCCTTCCTTTTCCTGAAAAAAGGACAATATAATCTGGAAGATTCATTTCATTGACTCCCAGAACCCTTGTGTAGGCTGTATCGTAGCTACTAAAATAATTTAGAAAAGGGAAATAATAATACCCATATTCAGGAGATTTGAAATCATTCCCGTAAAACATACTCACATGCGTGTCATTCATTTTCCCATTTACTTCACTTACAATTTCACCCGTCCTGTTTGTGGTGCAATAAATAGCATCAAGCAATTTATTATCAATATAATCGGCAGAAATGAAAAGATCATTTCCAGCTTTCACATATTCGATCATTGCATTAACCTGGTTAATGGAAAGCACCAGGTTTTTGGTGATTAGAAAATAAAGAGAATAATTCGCGCCTGAATCTTCACGGAGGTCTTCCCATGTTTTATCAAAAGGCTTATCAACAATATTGATCCAGTAATCAGGAAACTCGGTTTGGAAACCTTTGTAGGCAATAAATGAACCAAAGGGCAATTTATCAGTCCTGCGGTAAGTTTCGTTCAAAGTGGGAGCCTGCTTGTTGCTTTGAATGCAACCATAAAAACCTGAAAATATCAGTAAGCATAACAGGCAATATTTGAAATTTATTTTCAACCTCAATTATACATTTTCATTAAACAAAATGAATTCTTCTTTCAGATCCCGGTAGTTGGTTTGATCAATTAAAAATTTGCCATACCAGATATATTCATAATTGCGTGTAAGCTTTTCAAATTGGTTAAAAGATTTATTTCGTTTCATTTCTTTTAAATATTCCTTATTCGTTTTTTCCGCAGTGAAATCTATAAAACGCTTTTCGGCAAGGTTTTTAAGTGTTTTCAAAAATAAATATCTTGTTGCAAGATTGAATTCATTTTCATTTTCAGCATCAGAAATCAAAGCATCATATTTGGAAAATTCCTCCAGATCATGCAAAGAATCTACTTCGTTTTCGGCAATTAATTTATTGTTCTTTTTATTGAAAATTCCATTTTTATAAAATACTTTGTAAGAAATAAACCCAATAAAAATCAGCGCCAAAGCCCAGAAAAACATTTTTAGTGGCAAACTGTTCAACATTTTATTTAAGTCTGAAGCATTATTTTCCATGTGTTGATACCGGGTTATTTTTCCGCTTTCGTTAATGCTAACGGTGTCGGCTTTTAGGTTCTTGTCTTTTCTCAAAACGCTGTCCAGGTAATGCATGTAAGCAAATTCGCGACTTTGTTTCCATTTTAAAATGCTATCATTATTATTGGAAAGTTGTTTTTGTGAAGCAGTATCAGGCGGCAGTTGAAAATTCTGCGTTTGTGCATTACTTTTATACTTACAGAAAACTGATAACAGTAAACAAACAAATAAGGCCAATTTACATTTCATAAGTGATACCATCCTTTATTATTTTTCCATCTTTTAATTCAAATCCTGTATTGTGCAAGCGAACCGGATAAAAAACAAAATACCACATTATTAAAAGGAATGAGCCCGCGAGAATCATGATACTGAGCGGAACCGGAAGCCCTATATCTACTGAATTCTTTTGAAACGTATTGCTCATCAAGTGAGTGACATAACTTTCAAAAAACGCAGCGATAATAAAAAAAGGAATCAGGCTTACGCATATTTTTATAGCATCTTTTGCACCGCGCAAAAAAGATTTTTTCCGTGTGTAAGTTCCGGGAAATAACCAACCCGTTCCTAAAATTATTCCGGCACAACTCGCGATAACAATAGAGGAAATCTCAATGGTTCCATGAATCCAGATTACGAGCACGGATTGCCAGCCAAGGCCCTGGGAAAAAAATAAATATTGAAAACATCCAAGCATTACGCCGTTCGTCCACATAAACAAAATCGTTCCCAATCCAAACAAAACCCCAAAGATCACTGTCTTGAAAGCCACGCTGACATTATTATACGCGATTTTTACAAACATGGAAAATGGATTATCGTCTTTATAAACGCCAAACGGATCGCCTTTTTGAATCGAAGCAATTGTTTGGTCATAATATCCTGGCTGCACTTCATGATTAAAAAACTGGCGTGCATAATCCGGATCTGTAACAGATGAAATAACCCCGACAGAAACGAATGAAACGAACAAGAGAAAAGTGAACAAAAAAACTTTGTGATATTTTCTAAATAGCAAGGGTAATTCGTATTTCCAAAAAAGGACGGCGCGCGAAAAGTTCTGTTTTTTATTCTGATAAATACTTTGATAAATAGTGCCCGCAATACCATTTATCCAACGCGTTACTTTGCTTTTTGGATAAAAAGTTTTTGCGTAAGAGAGGTCATCTAGTAAAGTAATAAAGCGATCCGCCATTTCATTAGGGTCTTTCGTTTCCTCATGCTGATAATGATTCCATTTATCGACATTCTTTTTTATAAATCTTGCTTCACGCATAAAATAAAATTAAAAATCTTGCTCATCTTTTCGCTTGTTCGTTTCCTAAACTTACATTTTAATTTTGTGTTTCAAAGTGAAACAATTTAATCATTAAAAAAAATAAAACCCTAATTTTTATTTTAAAATAATAAATTGCCTTTCATGCCGCTGATACAAATTGAAACGCCTTTTAATATTGACCTTGAATTTGAAATTGCCGAAGTGCATAAACGACTTTTCGCTTATGCAATTGACTTCAGCATTTTGCTGTTATTTTTTATCAGCATGAAATATTTTTATTATGGCGGCTTTAATCTGACCGGAATTGAATCGCTCAAAAGCCATGTGGGACTGGATATTCTTACTATTTCTATTCCGATGCTGTTGTATTCATTGGTATGTGAAGTGATGATGCATGGACAAACAATCGGAAAGAAATTATTAAATATCCGCGTTATCAGTCTTGATGGTGGCGAACCTACCCTGAGCCAATATACTGTTCGCTGGATGTTTAAAGTTTTTGAATGGCCTTTCTTTTTTGGTTATACATTTTTCAGCCTGCAAAGCATTTTTGCCTACATTATTATTACCGGATTCTGGGGGGTAGTGGTTTTAATATTTATTGCCGTCAGCAAAAAGAATCAGCGTCTCGGAGACGTGGCTGCCAATACAGTTGTTGTAAATACTGAATCTCCCTTTTCTGTAAACGATACGGTTTTTATGAATATCAATGAAACAAATTACCTGGTAACGTTTCCGGAAGTTTTAAAACTTTCTGACCGGGATATTAATACGATTAAAAATGTCGTGAACCTGTATCATAAAGAATCCAATACGCAAACCTGCGACAGGCTTGCTTTAAAAGTTCAGGAAGTTTTGCATATTAATTCAGAAACGTATTCCATTAATTTTTTAGAAACCTTGCTTGCAGATTATAATTATCTCGCTACAAAATAGATTCTTTTAGCAGTTGAATGGCATAAAAAAAGAGGCTGTCTTTCAACAACCTCTTTTAATTCTCAGAAACGTTTATTTACCTTCTTTTATCAACCGCAGCGTCACTTTATCATTGCCCTGCAGGAATTCTGCGATATAAATTCCAGGATGGTATTTACCGCCCAACTGGATGGTGCTGTTAGCCGGAATGTCTGTTTTCTGTTCAATCACTCTTCCGGTAATATCCATTACGGTTAATTTTACATTTTCTTTACTCAAGCTCTTCATGCCCAATGTGAAGAAATAAGAGGTTGGGTTCGGCATTACTTTTACGGTAAGTTTACCCAAAACTTCTTCCTGAACCGGATGAGGAGTTACTTCCGAAGCGTCGGTTGTATTCAGATTTAAATCCCTGGTTTTAATTGTGCAGCTTCCCAGGAAGTCGCCATCATTCAAATGTGTCTGAACCGCATTTTCATCCACACAAATCTGTACCCGTGGATTTTTAGCGCTGTTGGTTATATGGCACATTGATACTTTTACAATTGAACTCTTTCCTGCAAAGCAACGGGCGTCTTCTCCGATAACATGAACAGTTGCAGTTTGAGTACAGCCATTTGCATCTGTAACGGTTACTGTAAAGTCTGCGTCATCAAGAAGAGAAACTGTTACCAGGTTGATATTTCCTGCTGATACATTAGTGATAGTAGTAACAGGAGGAACAATTGCCGGATCGGTTGTATTGGCTGAGGTTCCACCAAGTCCTGTCCATACTTCATCACCAGCATCATTGATATAGTTGAACATCATCGCACGGTTCATAGTCACACTCACGGTGTAAGGCCCGGTACCACCAGATACATTTGTTGAAATGGTAGCTGCCTGAATACCCGGCGCTCCGAAATACAAGTGGGGATTAGAAGTGGAGGCAGTGGTTTGTAAAGCTGTTGCTCTAATAACATTGAATGAACAAGTTGCCTGATTTCCGGAAGCATCTGTTGCCACATAAGTGATTAAGGTTTTACTTCCGTTAGCGAATGTTGATCCTGACGCCGGGCCTGCTGTTTGTGTTACTGATGCAACAGAGCAGTTATCAGATGCTTGCGGTGTTGACCATGCCGCAGTAGGTGTACAAGCTGACAAAATAATATCTGCAGGACAATTGATAACCGGTTTTTCAACATCTGTAACAGCTATATCAAATGAAGAAGTGATTGAGTTACCATGAATATCAGTTGCGGTATAAGTTACTGTAGTTGTGCCGATAGGGAATGTTTCGCCGGATGAATGATCCGCACTGAAACTCTGAATGCCGCAGTTATCAGAAGCTGTTGGTGCGGTCCAGGTAACTTTTCCACCACAAACGCCTGCATCATTGTTTATGCTAATGTTGGCTGGTGTATTAGTAATAGTTGGAGTTTCGTTATCTGTAACAGTAACAGTCTGAGTAGCGGTATTTGTATTACCATGAATATCGGTTACTGTCCATGTAACAGTTGTTGTACCAACAGGATAAGTTGTTGACGGATGATTATTGGTTACAGATTGAATCCCACAGTTATCACCAGTTGTTGGAGCAGCAAGAGTTACAGTTGCCTGGCAAACACCAGCATCATTATTTACTGCCACATTAGCTGCCGGAGTAATAACAGGAGCTTGATTATCAGTTACTGTAACAGTTTGAGTTACAGCCGCCGCTGCATTACCGTGAATATCTGTTACATTCCATGTGATGGTGGTAGTACCTACAGGATAAGGATCGGTTAATGGAAGCGCATCGCTTCTAACACCTGTTGGAGTACCTACACCGCAATTGTCAGCTGCAGTTGCACTAACAGTTACTGCTGCACCACACTGACCTGCATCGTTATTTACACTTTTATCACCGTTTGTTGTAATAACAGGAGCTTGATTATCAGTTACTGTAACAGTTTGAGTAACAGCAGCCGCTGCATTACCGTGAATATCTGTTACATTCCATGTGATGGTGGTAGTACCTACAGGATAAGGATCGGTTAATGGAAGCGCATCGCTTCTAACACCTGTTGGAGTACCTACACCGCAATTGTCAGCTGCAGTTGCACTAACAGTTACTGCTGCACCACACTGACCTGCATCGTTATTTACACTTTTATCACCGTTTGTTGTAATAATAGGAGCTTGATTATCAGTTACTGTAACAGTTTGAGAAGCTGTATTGGTATTACCATGAATGTCGGTTACAGTCCATGTAACGGTTGTTGTACCAACAGGATAAGTTGTTGAAGGGTGATTATTAGTTACAGATTGAACCCCACAGTTGTCTCCAGTTGTTGGAGCAGCAAGAATTACAGTTGCTTCACAAACACCAGCTGCATTATTTACTGTCACATTAGCTGCCGGAGTGATAGTTGGAGCTTCATTATCAGTAACAGTAACGGTAAATCCTTTTATGTCATCTCCACAAGCGTTAGTTGCTTTGGCATATACAGTAGTATTTCCTACATTAAATGTATATGGATTTGAAATTGAAGGTGACCCAGTACTGCTTAAGCTAAATGTAGTAGTTGGAATAGGGGAACCAGTAACTGTTAGATTATTTCCTAAATTAATAGATGCTCCACATGTACCAGATGCACTATTAGCGGTAACATTTGTTGCAGTAACAGTCGGAGCTTGGCAAGTTGTATATGTTCCAGTAATAGTGGTATTACCATTTGAAGGTGTAAATGGACTTATATTAGTGGAGGAAACGAACAGGTAAGAGTTTCCCAAATAAGTAACCGTTGTAGGAAAGCTGAAAGAGATACTTCCACTAGCAATACCAAAGTTCGATGATGTTCCCGACGCATTAAAGGTCTCAGATGCATTAGTTACGGTTCCTGTTGATCCTGTTCCTTTATACGAAATCCCGGTTAAGGTAATTGTCGCACCATTTGGTAAACCAGTTACCGCAAATTTTACATTATTGGCATCCGTAAACGTGGCCCCCGCTGTCAATCCTGAACTTCCGCCTACAGCAGTCAGCAGCAACGTTGCTCCTAATTCATCTTCATCAAGTGGAACGATCCATTGTGAGGTTACGTTTCCATTCGCATCAGCTACAACGGTGAAAGGCGCATGGGAGCCGCTGACATCGTTATCTCCAGTTTCTCCCTGGTGCATGACCTGGAGCGTTACGGTTTCTCCTGGTTGCCATCCGGAACCGGTGATGATCACGGTGCTTCCCGGCGGATAGTCCAAAAGATCGGTTTTAATAGTTGCCTGTGAAAAGGCGGTTGAACTTACTGTAAAGGAAAGTAAAGTAAAAAGCAGGGAGTGTAAGAATCGACTCATGATCTTAAGTTTAAATAATTATTTTAAATGTGATACCTTAAGATATTGGCCAGAATGGTCTATGCGTAAACAAACATTTACGGCTTCACTGGATATCGAAAACTGGAAAATTTGAGAGAAAAACTATGTTAGCTTTAGGGGGCTTGAATGGTAAAAATAGAAATTTTTTTCTAATAACCAAATGTTTTGTTAAGGTTTTTTTTATTTTCTGCAAAATAGCACTTCCCAAGCCAAACCAACCCTTTTTATTTAACTATTTACCCGTTGGGATCCTTGTTTTTAATGGCAGTAAAAGGAACGGAGTCATCTGGTGCCCAATCGAAAGCAGAACAGTTCCGCCAGTTCATCTATTCCAGCAACCTGAAGTCTGATTGCTTCGTACCTGCTCCCGCTCCACTGCGTTAATTAACGTAGTGGTAACGCAGTGGAGCCCTATCAGATGGCGGAAGGTAGCCTTCAGATATAGGAGAGCCCCTTTTTCGTTGCTTTTAAGAATATGATGGAGCTATTGAATTCTAAATTTTACTGGCCTGTTTTGTAAAGATTTTACCACTTTACCTCATTGCTGCTACCAGCGCTCCAATGACGAAAGCGAGCACATAAAAAGACAAAATGATAATGGTAAAGATGCCATAAAACTTCAGCAATGATTTTAGATTTTTGAAGGAATCTTCAAAGCTTTCCTGGCTCACTGCAGTCAGGGCTACTTTCATTTTATTCGAAAATTTATTGAGATACAGGCATGGAAGGAACAATAGCACTGCAAAGATGAGGTAGACGATAGTAATGGTTGTTGCTGCTGCGCCTATGACAGAAGGTGGTAATTGACTTAAAGCACTCAACCTTGCATAAACGGCCGGCATAAAGAAAGCGGCAATCGCCAAAAAACCACAAAAAATAAAGCCGACAATTGAAAGAAATTTACCCCATTTTGCAGCTTCGCTTAAGAGATTTTGGGAAAGGGGAGTAACTTGCAGATCATTGTTTAAAAGGTCTAAACTATCCATAACAGTAGTTTTTATAAATTAAACCTAAAGGTTATATTTTTTAAAGTAAACGACAAAAATATTTTCTTTGGGGCAATAAAAAAATCCTGATCTTTTCAGATGGTTATTTGAAAAGGTCAGGATGTTCAATCATGAAAAAAGCGCGGCAATTACTTATCGGTTTTTGCTTTTACCTCGCCGGTTTTGTCGTTAAGTTTAGCCTTGTGGGTAACGCCATGGTGTTTGTGTTTTGCCTTAACGCCATTGTGTTTTTTGTTTTTGCTCACCATATTGTGCGCTTTCTGGGGTACGGTTGATGTTTGTTTTGTTTTGTCTTTGGACTCCTGTGCATGTACAACAGTGGCAAGACTGAATGAAAACATCAGCATAAATAATAGCTTTTTCATTTGTAAATTTTTAAATTTGATTAAAACAAAACAATTACAAATTATATGCCTTTTAATTAACCCCATTAGCTGATTAACTAATTAGCTAATTATCACATCAATAAATTAGCTAATTAGTAGGCTCTGGCAAACAGAACTCTCTCTGTGCTTGGTTTTCCGGTGAGGATGTCTTTCCCTTCTTCTTTAATATTATCTAACGGAATGCAACGGATCGTTGCTTTGGTCAGTTCTTTTATTTTCTCTTCTGTTTCAGGAGTGCCATCCCAATGCGCGGAAATAAATCCTCCTTTTTCATCCAGCAACTTCACAAACTCGTCCCAGGTGTCGGCTTTGGTGAGATGAGCGTCACGATAGGCTTTGGCCTTTTGATAAATAGTATTTTGAATGTCATCCAGCAAAATCCTGATTGTATTGGCTAGTCCATCAAGGGAAACCGATTCTTTTGTTTTCGTATCTCTTCTGGCAACCTCGGCAATATTTTTTTCTAAATCTCTCGCCCCGATTGCAATTCTTACAGGAACGCCTTTCATCTCATATTCGGCAAACTTCCATCCAGGGCGGCGGCTATCATCGTCATCATATTTTACCGAAATACCTATCGCCTTAAAATCTTCCACCAGTGGAATCACTTTTTCATCAATCATCCTTTTTTGTTCATCGCCTTTATAAATAGGAACAATTACCACCTGTATAGGTGCTAATTTTGGCGGAAGTACCAACCCATCATCATCGCTGTGAGCCATTACCAGCGCACCAATCAGTCTTGTGCTGACGCCCCAGCTTGTTGCCCACACATAATCCAGTTTATTGTCTTTATCGCTAAATTTTACATCAAATGCTTTGGCAAAATTTTGTCCGAGAAAATGCGAAGTGCCCGACTGCAACGCTTTTCCATCCTGCATCATCGCTTCTATACAGAAAGTATCTACGGCACCCGCGAAACGTTCATTTATACTTTTCACACCTTTGATCACCGGCATCGCCATCCATTCTTCTGCAAATTCTGCATATACATTTAGCATCTGCATCGTTTCATCTATCGCTTCCTGCGACGTGGCATGGGCTGTATGGCCTTCTTGCCAAAGGAATTCCGTAGTTCTTAAAAATAAGCGTGTGCGCATTTCCCATCTTACTACATTTGCCCATTGATTGATCAGTAAAGGCAAATCACGATAAGATTGGATCCAGGTTTTATAAGTATTCCAGATGATCGTTTCAGAAGTGGGCCTCACGATTAATTCCTCTTCTAATTTTGCCTCGGGATCAACAATAATTCCACTTCCGCCAGGATCATTTTTCAACCTGTAATGCGTTACCACAGCGCATTCTTTAGCAAAGCCTTCTACATGCGCAGCTTCTTTACTTAAAAAGCTTTTTGGAATAAATAAAGGAAAGTAAGCATTCTGGTGGCCGGTTTCTTTGAAGCGTTTATCCAACTGGTCACGCATCTTTTCCCATAGGGCAAAACCATACGGTTTGATCACCATACAACCACGTACCGCGCTGTAATCGGCAAGGCCTGCTTTTAAAATCAAATCGTTGTACCATTGTGAATAATCCTGTTCCCGGCTCGTAATTTCTTTATTCATTTTAATTCTTTATTTTTGATTCTTCTATCTGTGGGTTTCATTCGTGGCTGTTCAATTCAACCTGGTGATTGATTGATAAATACTTTCTCAATATTCTTATATAATTCTGTATCGTAATTTCTTCTTTACATGATTTTAACACCGTTCATAAAAACAATCTGTTAATAATAAAAGAATAGTCTTAAATTTACAGAAAGATGCGGCAAAAATAAGCTTCAATTATCAAACTATTTAAAACTCAAGGCTATGAAAATAAAACATATACTTTTCTTCGCGCTCGCAGCGGCTTTAGGCAGTTGCAGCGCTGCATACCGTTCTGCACAGACTCCTGATGATGTTTATTATTCACCGGCGCCTGAGCAAAGCACTTATGCAACAAGAGAGAGCAAACAGGATCAAAATTCTTATGTGACTACAGAAAGCGAACAGGATCAGAACTCTTATTATTACCGCAATGAAGACCGGGATATCAGGCGTGGAATTGAGGATCCGCTTTACAGAAATTCAATCACATTCAGCATGGGATATGGATACAATCCTTATTCATTATTTCCTTACAATTCTTTTAATAATCCTTTCTATGGTTATAATGCATTTGGATACAGCCCATACTCTTACAGCCCTTATGGATTAAAGGGAATGTATAATCCTTATAATTCATTTGGCTACAATGATCTGGGTTTTTATTCTCCTTACGGTTATGGCTTCTCTCCTTACGGTTACGGATATTCTCCTTACTATAATTTCTATTCTCCGGGTTTTTATTCTGTCGGTAATACCCGTGTGAATACAAATACGGGCGCGAGAAAATATAATCTGAATGGTTACAATACTTCGGCTAGCGGCACTTCGACACCTCGTGTAAATTCTCAGCCAATCCGCACAGAAACTGCTGCACCAGTAAGAAGTACCGGCGTTGGAAATGTGATCAGGAGAGTATTTACTCCGTCAGAAAGACGCAGTTATAGTACTCCCAATAGTAATAACAGTACAAGAACTTACAATAATAACAATACCAGAAGTTATAATAATGACAGAAGTAACTCGAATGAAACACGGTCGTTTGACCGGACTCCTTCAGTCAGCACTCCATCTTCATCTTCAGGAAGCAACAGTAGTGGTAGTGCACCAGTAAGGACTTTTAGGAGATAGAACTTTTTATGAAAATTGATTAAGGGATGATTTTTCATCCCTTTTTAAAACCATTTATTAACCACATTCTGAAAGGAAATCAGAAAAGAGAATTATTTATTCGTTTACTATGAAGGCAACTTATTTGATCGTGTTTTTTTCATTGGCAGTTACCTGCTGCTATGCACAGGAACCTGCTGATGCTTTAAGATATTCTTATTTGTCACAACCGGGAGGAACCGCAAGAAACCAGGCTATAGGTGGCGCTGGTGGCTCTTTAGGGGGAGAATTTACTTCGCTTTTTAGTAATCCCGCAGGACTTGGTTTTTATAATACAGGTGATTTTGTTTTCACGCCGCAGTTCTCGCTCAAAAACTCCAAGTCAACTTATCTGAACAATCCTGCAAACGCTACCAAAAATAGTTTTAGTATCGGTACAACCGGATTTGTTGTAGGCTCTCCTTCGCGCATAGCGGGAAGTGTAAAAGGGTTTGCAATCGGCTTTGGCGTCAATAGGGAAGCCGATTTTAATAACCATATTTATTATAAAGGAAAAAATAACAATACTTCTTATTCAGAAAAATACCTGGAAGAATTGATTGATAATAATGTGACTAATCCGGATGATGCTGCGAATAATTATCCTTACGGCAGCAGTCTTGCATTTAACACGTACCTGATAGATACTTCTCTTAATCCGGATGGATCGCTGAGAGGTTACAAAACAAGGGCAAACCCATCAACAGGGCTGATCCAGGAAAATACGATCAACACTACGGGCGGCATTACTGATGTGGCCGTCGGAGCAGGATTTAACTTGAAAGACAAATGGTATTTTGGTGGCACGCTTTCATTCCCATTCCTTCGGTACAATCGCAAAGCTTCTTATAGAGAAACTGATGCTTCCGGCGATCCGAATAATGATTTTAATTATTTTGAAGCCAATGAAACTTTAGATACAAAAGGCATTGGGGTAAATGGAAAGTTTGGAGTGATCTATAAACCAGTGGAAAATGTGAGACTTGGCCTGGCAGTTCATACACCAACTTTTTACCAGGTTACTGATGAATATACAAGCGAAGTAGTTACCGACCTGGATGGTTACGGTGGCGCAGGAGTAAAGCATCAAAGTAATACCGATTTTTCCAATGGCCAGCCACTTGAATCTAAATACAATATGACCACTCCGATGAGGTTAATTTTAAGTGGTTCTTATTTGTTTGCAACCGATATTGCCAATGTTCAGGACCAGCATGGTTTTATCACTGCCGATGTGGAATATGTGAATTATAAAGGCATGTCTTTTCAAGATGTAAACAATAGTGCGGATGCGCAGGATTATTATAATTCTTTGAACAAATTAATGGATACGCTATATAAAAATGCCATTAATGCACGCATCGGCGGAGAAATGAAATTCAACACCTTTATGGTAAGATTGGGCGGCGCCTATTATGGAAATCCTTACCAAAACGAAACCTCAAATGTGGTAAAAGTGAGTGGGGGAGTGGGTTACAGAAATCGGGGCTTTTTCCTGGATTTTACTTATGTTTATTCAATGACCAAAGATGTTCACTATCCTTACCGCCTTGAAGACAAGCCAAACACGCCCGCTTTCTTGAAAAATAATGCAGGGAATATTGTGGCTACAATTGGGTTTAAGCTCTGATTTGTAGGTTATTGCCGCTATATTTGACAAGCCTTTCCTCCCAATAGACCTTCGATTCACCTCCAATAAATATCGGAAATTATTCGTTGTAAATTACCTAAGAATCACATTAATAATACGAGAAGCTGCTTCCAATAATGCACTAATATCAGGCTGGTATTTGCAATTCTATTTTACACTATTTTATATCCAAAGCTTTGGGTTTCCAGCCTTGTTGCTTGCATAACATACTAATTTCTTCATAATTTGTTAATAATCTATATGCAGCGAAAAGTTGTGTAAAATTGCCTTTAGGTTGTTAATAAAAACTTAATCAAAATTACCGCGAAATGTACTTCCTTTGCGGCTCCAAAAACAAATTAAAACAAAAATATATGAAGCTAAAAAGAATTTTACCATTATTAATTGCTGCTTTTCTGTTCCCGTTCATTATGAATGCACAGGTGACAACAAGTAGTATAACCGGGGTCGTCAAGTCCGATAAAGGCGAGGCACTTGAAGGCGCAACTGTTACGGCCGTTCATGTTCCGTCTGGTACAAAATATGTCACCCTGACTAAAAAAGACGGAAACTTTACTTTACCGAATACCAGAATCGGAGGCCCTTTTACTGTGACCGCAGAATATGTTGGATATCAGCCGCAAACGATCAAAGACATCACATTAAGTCTGGGCGAACCTTATGTTGCTGAGTTGACTTTATCGGAAAAATCAACCGTACTTAGTGAAATAACTATTTCCGCATCGGGCAGGCCAACAGTTGCTAAAACAGGGGCCAGTACTATTTTAAACGCAAGGCAAATTGCTGAGTTGCCTTCATTAAGCAGAAGTGTGACCGATTTTACTCGTCTTACTCCACAGGCAAATGGAAATAATTTTGCCGGACGTGATGGAAGATTTAATAACCTTCAGATTGATGGTGCTAATTTGAATAATAACTTCGGGTTAAATACCGATCCCCTTCCTGGTGGTGGTGCAAGCCCAATTTCAATAGAAGCTTTTGATGAAATTTCTGTAAATATTGCTCCATATGATGTAAGACAATCTGGTTTCACCGGTGCTGGTTTAAATATTCTTACCAAAAGTGGAACAAACACATTTCATGGTTCTGCCTATGGATACTATCGTGATCAGAGTTTCAACGGAACCCACGCAGGAAAAGAGAATGTAACTGCTCCGACTCAAAAAAATAAAGTATATGGTGCAACGCTTGGTGGCCCTATTATAAAAAATAAACTGTTTTTCTTTGTAAATGCGGAATGGGAAAACTCTGCAGTGCCTAACTCAAATACTTATGTACCAAAAGGCTCAAGTGCTTCAGGAACCGCTTCCGCAGCACCAACAGATTCTTTAAATAAATTCAGGGATGTGCTGAAAACCAAATATGGATATGATGCTGGTGTGTATGATAACCGTCCAAATTTTGTTACCAAGAATCGGAAACTGTTAGGTAAAATTAACTGGAATATCAGTGACAAACACAAATTAATATTAAAATATTCTGATTTCAAAGGATCTGATAATTCCCCTCTTAATGGCAGCAGCGTGCCAAATAGTGGTGTTGGTGGCTTTATCATAACTGACCCAACTACAGGCCAATCATTAAATTCCCAATCAAGGCTTCCGAATAACAGAAACAGTGCTGAATCCATTGGATTTTCTAATTCAGATTATGGCACTGATCATATAGTTCAATCTGGAACTTTGGAATTGAATAGTAATTTTAGCAGCAAAATATCTAACCAGTTATTATTCGCTTATACGCATGTAAACGATACAAGGTTCAGCCCTGGCGGTATATTTCCAACTATTGAAATTTTTAACGCCGATGGAACCGTTGATGGAGTTACAAAGGGCAGAAATTACATGAGCGCAGGTACCGATCCTTTTACAAGAAACAATGAGGTAATTAACAATATTGCTACTGTAACAGATAACTTCACCTATTTTACCGGAAAGCATACACTGACCTTCGGAGCTACTTATGAATATCAGAAAGTTGGTAATGCGTTTATGGGCGGCTCAGAAAGCTATTATATTTATAACACGTTGAATGATTTTGTTACAGATGCTACACCCGCATTTTTCTCCTACACTTATTCCTTGGTTCCTGGTCAACCAAAAGTATTCTCGGCTGATTTGAAATTGGGGCAGTTGGGTTTTTATGCACAGGACGAGTTCAATATCAATCCTAATTTTAAATTGACTTATGGCATTCGGGGAGATGTTCCTACTTATCTTAAACAACCAATAGAGAATCCGGCTATCAGCGCTTTACAGTTTCCTGATAAAGACGGCGATATGAGAAATTTTTCAACAGGGAAATGGCCAAAAGCAACGGTACTTTTATCCCCACGTGTAGGTTTCAGATGGAAAGTCCCCAATGAAAAAGGCATTATTATTCGTGGCGGAACAGGAGTATTTACCGGTAAAATTCCCTTTGTATTCCTGACCAATATGCCAAGTAATAGTGGTGTATATCAAAATGGCTCTGTATTAAGAACTCCTGATCAACTGGCAGGCATTACTTTCAATCCAAATCCGGATGCTTATATTTCAAAATTCCCATCAACTGTGACTTCAAAAGCTCCGGGAAGTTTTGTATTGATAGATCCTAAATTTAAATTTCCACAGGTTTTCAGAACTAATTTAGGTATTGATAAACAATTGGGAAATGGTTTTATAGCGACTGTGGATATTCTTTATACAAAGGATTTGAATGCAGTAAAAATGCGTAATGCAAACCTGTTAGCTCCTACAGGAACGCTCACTGGGGAAGATAACAGGCCATATTACCCGAATAAAGCTCAATACGTTAATCCCTCTGTTGGTAGCGTGGTCATTTTGGAAAATACCAAGAAAGGCCATTCGTTTGCTGGAACAGCTCAGGTATCCAAATCTTTCTCTAACGGATTCTTTGGATCGTTGGCTTATACTTATACGGTTGCAACTGAAGTTAGTTCAAACCCTGGATCACAGGCAACTTCTGCATGGCAATCTATCGTAAATAAGGGTACTCCTAATGATGAAGAATTATATAATTCTGCTTATTCAATTCCTCACAGGATTGTTGCAAACGCTTCTTACAGGTTTGAATATGCAAATCACCTGGCGACTACTATTTCATTATATTATGAAGGTGCGAACCAATCAAGATTTAGCTACATTGTTGGAGGTGATTTGAACCAGGATGGAAACAGTTCATCTGATCTGATGTATATTTATGCAAAAGGCTCTGATGTACCATTTGTTCCATTCTTAAACAAAGACGGCTCTGTAAAATACTCAGTTGAACAGCAACAGACTGCCTACGACGAGTTCGTAAGCAATTCACCATATTTAAGTAAAAATAAAGGAAAATATGCTGAAAGGAATTCTGCTCTGACTCCATGGTATAACCGCGTTGATATGCGTATTCTTCAGGATTTTTATTTAAAGACCGGAAATACAAAACATACGTTGCAGTTTAGCCTGGATATGATCAATCTTCCAAACTTTATTAGCAGGAATTGGGGAATTCATGATCTTTATACAATCAACAATCCACTTTCTTTTAAAGGTATTGCTTCGGGAGCGCCTACCTACACGCTTGCTGAATTTAATTCCGCTTTGGTTACCGATCCATATATAAAAGTTAAATCCTCAACTACTACATGGGGAATGCAACTTGGATTAAGGTATATGTTTTAATTGATTTATTTTAGATAAACAAAACGCCCCGAAATCTTCGGGGCGTTTTGTTTAAAAAATAAAATTCCCAAAGATTTGTTTGTTTACTATGAACTTTTTATTATACCCAAAAATTCAAAGATTAAAAGCTGATTGATTTAACGTAGCGATTTTTAAAAAGGTACTAATTCACCTTTTTCCTATCTTCATTTCTTACGTTGATTCTTTCGCTTTTACAATCTATAAACCAATGACAAGCCCTTTGCTCCCTCCTGGTAATAAGGTGTCAGAGAAATATTCTTCAGGCTTTTATTTTTATGAAACTGTGGTATCAAAATCCCGGTGGCTGTCCCAATGATTCCAGACAAGACACAATCGCTTAAAAAGTGATAACCTGCCTTATATCTCATGTAACCCATCAATACTGTTAGGGCGCCGGCACCAGTGTAGAGATAAGGCGTGAGTTTGGAATCGGGATTAAAATCCTGGAAGACTTTCGCAGTAAAAAAAGTGGCCGCTGCTGTGGTTGCAACATGCCCGCCATAAAAAGATCTTTGAGCGCCTTTGTCGAGCCTTTTTTCCAAAGGAGCTTTATCGCCATAAACAAATGGCCTACTCCGGTAAACCAGGCCGGCAGTAATAGTGTACAATGAGCCGGTAATAGCAATTGTTTCTAAATACATCACCATCACTTGTCCAAATTTTGAACGTTCTCTTTTGTTTAAAAGCGCGCCCAAAACAGGGATTGCATATGAACCATCGAAAAGAATATAACTATCCTGATCTACTTGTTTCGAATAATAACCCGCATTACCACGATCGAAAAATGGGAGGCTGCTCCTTGTTTTTGTTGCCAGTTCTTCGGACGTTAGATCTTTTTTGTTTTTGATAAGATTATATCCTAAAAGAGTGACGCCAGCCGCAGCAGTAATTACTAATCCGTCTTTTACAAAACTTGTATGATATGGAGAATTAACGGCTGTATTTTTAAATTTGGAATGTAAACCAGTGGAAGTGATCTGCTGGTTTTGTTGCTGGTTCACTACCGTTTTTGTAATTGATGCAGAATCAACAGTGCCGGATGATAAAGTTGAAGTATCATGTAAATTCAGTTGCACATTTAAAGCATCCATTTTTGTTGAATCAACAGTTTTATTCTGTTGGGCTAAGACGTTTTGAAAATAAAAGATAATCAGAATTACAATGAGTCCCTTTTTCATAAATTGATTGTTTAAGTTTTTTTTTGAGATTACAAAAACAATGCTCAATTTATTTAAGGGTTTGGGATGACTTAAAAACTTAATTATGAAAATTGAAATGTTTGGTTTGCGGCTGGAAATATTTTCATCAAAACAGATGTAGGACATATTATTGGCAATCCTTTATCGTGGTTTCCACGTTTATTAAATGTAACTAAAGAACAGCGCAATAATTTTGAAGTAAGCCCTTTTGGAATACTTGCCCTGTTATCGATGAAGATTTAAGTCTTGATGATTTTTTTAATTATAAAAGAGAACCAACCTAAATAGAAGAAGTAGGGGAGGATGTAATGAAATAGAAATTCTAGAAATTTGTTTGTCTACTAAAACCTTGGAACTTCTTACAATTGATTTTCCAATCCGTGTAATCACTTTGCAAAAAATTAAAAATGAAAAACAGAGACTTTTATTATTTGTTGCTTTACTGGTTTTTTATTGAATCAACAATTTATCAGAAAATATTTTCTGACTGGCGGCATCCGTCACTTTTATCAAATACAGCCCCTGTGCGGGTTTTGTTCGTAGTTTAAAGTTTTCTAACTGCCCGCGATATTTTATTGAAACTGTTTTATTATCAATCAGGCGTCCCTGCAAATCAGTTAGGGTTATTTTATATTCGCCTGAAATATTTGTATCAAAAGAAATTTTTATTTGTCCATCGCTTACGGGGTTTGGATAAATGGAAATAAATTTATTGCCGATCACATTTATTGCCGGCAATTGCACGCTTTTTATTTTTGCCTCTGCCTGGTTTAAAAGATTGCCGCTGGCCAAATCTGAGGCATTAAATATTTGTCCTCTCGTTTCCAATTTCGTAGCAGTAAGATCTTTCATTTTTATTTTATAAAAGCCATCGAAAGTATTTGCACTGCTCACAATTACATTTTCATTTTCATCTACTGCAGCTCCGTTTACAGAAAATGTTGCTGGCAAATTAACAATACTGCCTTTGAATGTGGCGATTCTTGAGGGAAGATCTATTTCAAAAACAAGATGCGCGGCAGTAAACAAATAAAGTTTCCCAAAAGCATCGGCTACCATATCGCCGCCCCAACTGCTGCATTGATTATGAATAGAAACTCCCTTGTTCGATTCCGCGTCAACCAGATTTCCCAAATCAGTAATGATCGTTTTTTGCCCGGTTGTAAAACTGATCAAATGATTTGCATCGTTCGTTAGCGCATAACCATCACCGTTAGCCCCAATTGTCATCCGCGTAATATTAAAAGCTTCATCATTAACATTATTATTTTCTACCAGCGGTTTTTCAATAGTGTAAAAAGCTGGAACTCCTTTATTAGCGCGCATATCAAGCCAAATTAAATTTCCTGTATGCATAGATGCAAAAAATAGTTTCTCGTGTTTTTTATCATACCCGATTGCTGCACTCATTAAAGATGTGGGAGAAGGATTATTTAAATTAACTACATTGGAAATTTTGCCTTGCATATTTGTCAAAGCCTGGGCTGGAATTCCTTTTAAAGAAAGTTGATCTATCGGCTTGTTTGTCTCCGCATCCTGGTAAGAAAACCTGGTTTTGCCATTTTCGAAAAGTACCGAGCTTACATTTCCTGAAGCCATGTCAATACTTCGGATGTCGGTCCAGTTAAAATTTCCATTTCCCTGCCCCGTAATGGCGAACGCACGATCTTGTTGTGAAAATCCACTGTAACAAAATGCGATAAAAATAAAGGAGAGTAAAAATTTATGTTTCATAGCGCAAAGATTTAAGACTATGATTAAGAGAACATAAATTTAGAATTTATTTTAGAAATTGAAATAAAATTCTGCAGCGAATACTTTCGGAATTCGAAATTATTCTTCCTTATTGAATTTCATAGTTCCGATGGCTTCAGCTCTATCAAAGCAGCTATCAGAAAATAAACTCAGCGTCATTTCATTGCCGGTAATTTGAAATTTATAAACGCCGGGAGTTGAAGTGTCGCATTGGCTGCTGCCATAAAGTTTCAGAAAAGTGATCAAAGAATCTTTTGTGCTGTATTTCATCGTCTCCAAACTTTCATTTTCTGAGTTGATAACATCAAGCGTATCATTGCTAAAATTAAACACTACGTCCATTCCTCCCTGAATGTTCAAAACGCCTTTCCACTTTGTGTTTGAAAGTTGTGCATTTACTGAAATGGTTGCAGAGAGTACAAGAATAAGTAGCATAATCTTTCTCATAATAATTTGTTTTATTGATTATTAATATAATGTAAAATAAAAAGAATTTTTATCATCCGGATATTTCTTTTAAAAAAATCTTTGAGTAGAAAACATGAATCTTCGTTATTTGATGGTTTACTGTTTTTCGAAACTATTTCTTCCTAAAAAAATTTCTTTACATTCTATTTGTTAGTTTTGATGCGAATCATTTTAACTGTTTTATGAATAAAAGAAAAAGCATTCTTCTGGTCTTCATTACCCTTACGATCACAGCGGCTTTTCATTTTATTGATGTCTATAATTTCAATAGTCTTTCTCCTTTATTTTTAAGAATTTTAAGGTGGATCTTTATTGGTTCATTAATTCTGTTCGCGCTTTATAAACGCACGCTTACAACGTGGATTTTAGTAAGCATGGCTATTGGCGTAGAGATCGGTTTGGATTTCCCTGAAGTAGCCAAAGATTTAAAAGTTCTCAGCCAGATATTTCTTCGTTTAGTAAAAACAATTATCGCTCCAATACTTTTTTCAACATTGGTTGTCGGCATCGCCGGGCATTCAGATTTAAAGCAAGTGGGAAGAATGGGATGGAAATCTATTGTGTATTTTGAAGCGGTGACAACCATTGCATTGTTGATTGGGCTTATAGCAATAAATGTTTCGCAGGCCGGCGTTGGAATCCACATTCCGCCAGGATTTCATGAAGAATTGCCCGCCGCCGTTCCCGAAACCTGGCAGGACGTGATCCTTCATATATTTCCTGATAATATTATTAAATCCATTTATCATGGTGATGTATTGCCCATTGTTGTGTTCAGTGTTATTTTCGGAATCGGTTTAGCTATGGTGAAAGAAGAAAAGCGGCAACCCATGCTTCACTTTTCGGAAAGCCTGGCAGAAACTATGTTTAAATTTACCAATATCATCATGCATTTCGCGCCATTTGGAGTGGGCGCTGCCATTGCTGTTACAGTTGGCCATCTTGGCCTTGATATTCTTTTTTCTTTGGTAAAATTGTTGCTCACTTTATACGCTTCGCTGCTTGTTTTTCTTGGCCTCGTTCTTTTTTCTATTGCCTATTTTTTAAAGATACCCATCCGTCAATTTATCCGGGCTGTTTCCGAGCCGGTAGCAATCGCTTTCGCAACTACCAGTTCCGAATCTGCTCTTCCGATTGCAATGGAAAATATGGAAAAATTTGGCGTGCCGCGAAAAATTGTATCCTTTGTATTGCCCACCGGATATACATTTAACCTCGATGGAACTACGCTATATCTTTCGCTCGCAAGTGTGTTTGTAGCGCAGGCCGCTGGCATTCACATGTCGTTCGGAACCCAGTTGGTTATGGGACTTACGTTGATGCTTACAAGTAAAGGCGTGGCAGGTGTCCCGCGTGCATCTTTGGTTATTTTATTGGGAACGGTTTCTTCGTTCGGATTGCCTTTATGGCCGGTAATGGCAATTCTCGGGATTGATGAATTAATGGATATGGCGCGCACTTCCGTAAATGTAATCGGAAACACTTTGGCGAGTTGTGTGATAGCTAAATGGGAAGGAGAGTTTGATCATGAAAAAGCAATGGCTTTCGTTGCAGAATAATGATTTCCATTTTCTTTAGGATTTTTTGTTGTTTCTTTATCGGATTATTTTTTTACTGCCCTTATAAAATTATACTAAGTGAATCTGTTGCATATTTTAGGAATAAACATAAAGGATTTATTAAACCCCCAATTTTACATTGAACACGGCGGCTTATGGATGATCATTTTCATCGTTTTTGCAGAAACCGGATTGTTTGCCGGCTTTTTTTTGCCAGGTGATGCGTTGCTTTTTGTAACCGGCATTTATAGCGACCGGATTGTAAGTGCAGCCCTGTTTCCATCGAATAATGAATGGTTGGATCTGGGTGTCTTATGGTTATTGATAACCGTCGCCGGAGTCATAGGAAATTTTTTCGGCTATTGGTTTGGTTATAAAAGCGGCCCGTTTTTGTATGAAAGAAAAGATTCGTTTTTTTTTAAGAAAAAACATTTGGCGCAGGCACATGATTTTTATGAAAAAAATGGCGGTGGGGCTATCATCATTGCGCGGTTTATTCCTTTCATAAGGACCTTTGCACCGATCGTTGCGGGAATTGTAAAAATGGATAAAAAGAAATTTACTTACTATAATATTTTAGGTTGCGCTTTGTGGGTTGGAAGCATGTTGCTCGGGGGCCATTTTTTGCAAAAATTAGTTTACAAAGAACTTGGTTTTGATTTAAAGGAACATTTGGAGGTTATAGTGATCGGGATCGTTATCATCACTACTTTTCCCGTTTTATGGAAAGTATTCTCCGGTAAGAAAAAACCAAAACCGGTTAATTAATTGTTTAGTTTATTGGTTTAAGATTTAATAAAAAGGTGAATTGAATTTTAAAAAAATCTATAGTAAATTCCGGAGTTCTCCGGTTTCAGTTCAGGAAACCAACAACCTTAAATTTCTGATTGTTCGTTTTTCTTCGATCGGCGATATAGTCCTAACGACGCCAGTAGTGCGCTGTTTGCGAAAAAAATATCCGCAGGCTACGATTCACTATCTCACTAAAAATAAATTTGCCGGTATCGTTCAATCAAATCCATATCTGGATAAAGTATTTCTATTGGAAAATGATTTTAATAAAACGATTCAGGAGTTGGAAAATGAAGAATACGATCACATCATTGACCTGCATCACAACCTTCGAACTTTGCGCCTGAAAAATGCATTGCGCGAAGTTCCTTTTCATTCTTTTAATAAACTGAATCTCAAAAAATGGATCTACACAAATTTTAAAATAAACAGTATGCCTGAAAAGCATATTGTTGACAGGTACATGGCAACAATTCAAAGTTTGGGTGTAGTAAACGATGGTTTTGGACTTGATTATTTTATTCCTGAAAATGAAAAAGTAAAAGAAGGCGATATTCCTTTTTCGCATCTGCACGGTTATGTTGCAATTGCTATTGGCGGCGCGCATAATACAAAAAAATTGCCTGTAGAAAAATTACAAAAATTAGTCGCACAAATAAAATATCCCATTATTTTACTAGGAGGAAAAGAAGATTTTTTAAATGCCGAAAAAATCGCCGAATCTGATACTGTCAAAATTTATAATGCCTGTGGCAAATTTTCATTAAATGAATCGGCGGATATTATTCGTAGCTCGAAATTAGTAATCAGCCACGATACGGGAATGATGCATATCGCAGCTGCTTTTAAAAAAAATATTCTCTCCGTTTGGGGTAATACTGTTCCTTCTTTTGGAATGACACCTTACAAAACAAATTATGAAGTTTTCCAGGTAAATAAATTGTGGTGTCGCCCTTGTTCTAAGACCGGTTTTGATAAATGCCCCCTCGGTCATTTTAAATGTATGAATGATCAATCAATGGATGCGATTGCGGAAAGTGCAGATTCTTTTTTGAGGAAAGAAAATACAAACTAAGAAGCGCTTTTAACTTTTTTATTCCAAGGTGAATCATGATTTTTACAAATAACCTTTATTAAAAACTTTGAAAAAAGCCACTTTATTTATTCCTTTCTTTTTTCTTTTCTCTCCCTCCCTTTTTTCTCAAAAAATAACGGTAAATGTTTTTACTGAAAATAAAATAAACAATCCTAAAAGCGATACAATTTATTTTGATTTTAATAAACAGCTAACGTGGAGCGACTTCCAGGGAAAAGTTCCGGCAGTTGCGCCCTGGGGAGCAATGACGGCTTCCGGATTTTCTTTTAATTCATCCATGAACGAGACCGAGAATAATCTTCATATTTCTGTAGGAGTTTATACTTTTTTTACCAAACATGATTCCTGGAAAAAGTCCGAAATTAATTCAGCTTTTCATTTGGAACACGAACAGCATCATTTTGATATAACGAGATTGTATGCACAGAAATTGGCAGATGAAATTGAGCAGGCAAATTTTACCAAAAGCAATTATAGAAAGTTATTGTATTCAATTTTTGATAAAGTTTATGCTGAGAGTCTTGCTTATCAACGAGAGTATGATCAGGAAACCAAAAACAGCCTGGATGTAGAAAAGCAAAAAGAATGGAATAAAAAGATTTCTGCAGAAATTAAAAAATTAGCAAAATAACCTGCACTGATAATTATTGCTCTGAAAAATAAAAATTAGCATTATTTCTTCAATGATGAGAAAACGCTGCATCAGTGAACAAACTTTTTTATATTTTTCTCGTCTTCTCCAATAATTTTATTATTTAGTGTCAGTATTCAATAAAAAAGCACACTTCAATCAACGAACACTTTTGTGTTTCAAAAAGGTCGCATGGTCTTTTTTAAATTTTATAAAAAGCACCTTGTATCCTTGTTTGACAGACAATTTTGTTGTAGAAACCAAAATTGCTGCAAGAAATAATTAACGATAAGGTGCACATAAAGAACTTTTATTTAAACAACTGACGTTTATAATTTTGTTCATGCCGGATTGAAGCGGAAACAGGCCCTGCTGAGGAGCAACCTGTCAGGAATAAATCTGGTGGCTGACGAAGTAATTTCGTTTTAAGGTTTGGTTTTTTACCAAGCCTTTTTCTGTAGGAAATTACTTTTGAAGCCCTCATCCCTTAAAAAAACCTTTAAGCTACCACACCTGACACATATTCTTTTTTATTTTTTAAAACATAATTTATTCTTGACAGCAAATGCTTTGCTATTCTTATGATGGCTTTGTTTTTTTCCATTGTCCGGCAATATTTTTTGTACTTCATTAATAAGGCCGGATCCTTACGAACAACGCTCCAACTGCTTTCTACCAGAGCCATCCGAAGATATTGATTACTGCGATTGGTAATGCCTTTTGATTTTTTTGTTTCTCCTGTGTCATGAGTATTAGGAACCAATCCCACATAACTGCATAAATTATCAAAACGCTTAAACCGGTTTATATCCTGAAGCTCGAACAAAATCACCGCCGCATTAATTTTTCCAATACCCGGAATACTTCTTAGAAGAGTTATTTGTTTTTCATATTCAGGTTGTTTACATAATTTATGGATGGCTCGCATTGCCTCAAGCAATAATCTTCTGGTTTGTAAAAAATCTTTGATGTACAAACCAAGGGTAATTTTTAATTCTTCTGTACCACAATCAATGGCTTGCAACTTCTTTATAAAATTACGGCTCCAGTAGTGTCCTGCTTCATAATCTTGCGGGAAGCTCAACCCGCTAAAATAAAGTAATTGCCATATTCGATTTTTACAACGGGTTTGGTTGCTTACAATTCTTGCTCTGGCTCTTACTAAAGACCGGCCATGTTCCCATTGTGATGTTGGTACATAAATGCCTTTCATTTTTTTTGACTGTAAATGTTCACACAATTTACGGGCATCTATTTTATCGCTCTTTTGGCGTTTCTCTTTATCAGTAGTAGCTACGTCTGCTGCATTCACTATCTGGCAATCAACTCCATGCTGACTCAACCATCGTTGAGCACTAAAACCACTGAACCCCGCTTCATAACAGACTTTCATAGTAGCCCCGGGATATTTACGATTTAGATGTTTATGTAAAAGAACTACATTGGCGTCTTGTGAAAAATCTTCTAATTCAAATTCAACGTCCTGGATATTTACCCGCCAATTTTTTTTATGAACATCAACGCCGCAAAAAATTGTTGTTCCGGTAAAATCTAATTGCTTAACTTGTGTCATGGGTCTCTGTTTTTTAAAGTGATTGAAATTTTTTACAACTTCAAGTTATCACTTTTGCAGGACCCTTTTCATTTTAATCTCATACATGAGACCTTGTTTTCTGTTATTTAATAGTTCAATAATTTAATAATCGAATCCGCCACTTTTTCTTGATCTGGCAGCATGGCTTTTTCTAAAATAATATTCATGGGAACGGCGGGAAGATTTAATGCGCCGAGAACTTGTACCGGAGAATCTAAAAATTGAAAACATTCGTTTGAAATCCGCCCTGCAAGCGCTTCTGCAAAAGAATTATTTTGTTGCTCTTCGGTGAGTACCAAACATTTTCCGTGTTTTTTTACTGTTGAAAAAATTAATTCTTCATCTAAGGGAAATAAAGTTCTGAGATCAATAATTTCTATTTGCCCGACAAATTTTTTCGCTGCTGATTTCGCCCAATAAACGCCCATTCCATAAGTGATGACGCAGCAGCTTTCGCCATTTTTAATTTTATTTTCATCTGCATTTAAAACCACATTTCCTTTTCCCAATGGTAAAATATAATCGCGTGAAGGTTCTATTCTTTTGGCATCTTCCGTAGCCGGCACTTTGCTCCAGTAAAGACCTTTGTGTTCCAGTACCACAACCGGGTTTGGATCCAGAAAAGCCGCTTTCATCAAACCTTTCATGTCAGCGGCATTGGAGGGATAAGCGATTTTTATTCCTTTGATTGAAAGCAATAAAGTTTCAATGCTTCCACTGTGATAAGGGCCGCCGCCACCATAGGCGCCGATAGGAACCCGAATCACGGTTTGCACCGGAAATTTTCCATTGCTCAGGTAACAACTTTTCGCAACTTCTGTTGCGAGTTGATTCAAACCGGGATAAATATAATCGGCAAACTGAACTTCTACAATTGGTTTTACACCAGTTGCGCTCATGCCAACCGTAGAACCCATAATATATGCTTCCTGAATGGCAGTATTAAAAACACGATGGCTGCCAAATTGTTCACCCAAAGTTGCAGTTTCCCTGAAAACGCCGCCCAGCCGCTGTCCTACATCCTGTCCGTATAAAATGGCCTCAGGAAAATCTTCCATAATTTCCCGAATGGCAAACAAGGCCGCATCTACCATCACCACTTTTTCTTTTCCTGCGGGAGTTCTTTCTCCATTTTCTTCGGTAATATTCGTTGGAGCAAAAATGTGTTCGTTCACTTTTGAAGGATCAGGCTCCGGCGCTGATTTAGCACTTTCAAATTGCTGGGCAACAGCATCAGAAACGATGGATTGAATTTCATACAGATCTTCTTTCTGAAAACCTAAATGCAACAAGCGGTTTTTTAATTTTGGCAGGGGATCTTCTTTTGCATGTTTTGCAAGGTCTTCATCAGAACGATAGAATTCTTTTCTAACTCCGCTCGTGTGATGCCCGAGCAGCGGCACTTTCGCATGAACTAAAAACGGCGTTGAATTTTCTCTTACTTCATTTACCACATTTTTCATCACTTCAAAGCTTTGAAAAAAATCACTGCCGTCTATGCTTATCCGTTGCAGGCCTTTAAAGCCTTTGGCAAATTCAGACGCATTCATCGTTCGTGCCTCAACAGAAGTTACGCTTATGCCCCAATCATTATCCTGAACCAAGTAGATGATGGGAAGTTTTTTTAAAACAGCGACCTGAAAAGCTTCACTTACTTCGCCTTCGGTAAGGCTTGCATCGCCCAGCGAACAAATAACTATGGGAAATTCACCGTTTTTTCCTCTATGAAATAAAGAAGAATTTATTTTTTGTAAATATTGTAATCCTTGTGCAATTCCGGTTGCAGGAATCGCCTGCATTCCGGTGGCGCTGCTCTGGTGAATCATCGTTGGTTTATCATCCCCCCGATAATTCGGATGTGAATAATATTCTTTTCCCCCCGTAAAAATATCACTGCCTTTTGCCATCAATTGCAACATCAAAGTATATGGCGAAAAACCCAACCCGAGCAACAAACTTTCATCACGATAGTAAGGGCTTACAAAATCGCATGGCAGCAATTGAAACGCAGTGGCAAGCTGAATCGCTTCATGGCCGCGGGATGTAGAGTGAACATATTTGCAAACCTGCCTGTTGGCTTCATAAGTTTTGGCCATCGCACCTGCGGTGCACATGAGGCGATAGGCATTGAGGAGAATTTCTTTATCCATAATTTGCAAATTAGCTAATTAGTTGATTCGTTATGGTGAAGTGCCTCCGGGTGTAGTTAAACAGTAAACGAAGAAATAATTGTACATTTCTGTTTTAAATACTTGTTTAAATTCTTTTTGAACAGTAAAATGATGTTTCCCAAAAAACTCTTATCTTGATTTTTTCGATTAAAACAAATAATTTTAACGTCCAAAAGTAAAATAACTTCGCATTAGCCACTAAATTTAGCGTGAAAGAAAAGAAATGAACAAAAAAGAAAAAAGCAGTGTAAAATCCTATCCGACGATCAGAGACAAAATTAAGGATGATGTGGAAACGCGCAATACTGAAGTTCCGATTATAAAAAATAATGGCCAAGATATTACTCCCAATCTCGAAGAAAAGCAAGCCAGGCTTGCAGCAATTGTAAATTCGTCTGACGACGCGATCATTAGTAAAACTTTAAATGGAATCATTACCAGTTGGAATCCTGCTGCCACGAGTATGTTTGGGTATACAGAAAATGAGGCTATTGGAAAACATATTTCAATTATCATTCCGCATGACCGGATAGACGAGGAAACGGTTATTATAGAAAGTATCCGCTCAGGCAAAAAGATTGATCACTTTGAAACCGTAAGGGTTGCAAAAGATGGAACCGAAAGATATATTTCTTTGACCGTATCTCCTGTAAAAAACAAGGCAGGAAAAATTATTGGCGCCTCTAAAATTGCAAGAGATATTTCTTACAGAATAGATGCGGAAAGACAGCAGGATTTATATACTAAAAGATTGCAGGAGTTAAACAATTATAAAGATGAGTTCATGGTAATGGCGAGCCATGAGTTAAGAACACCACTTACTGTGATATTAGCCAATCTGCAGTTCCTTCAGGAAATAATGGCAAAAGATCCGAATGTAGCTTTTATAAACAAAACGGTGAAACAGGCGCTAAAATTATCCAGCCTTGTTACGAACCTGCTGGACGTTTCCAAAATCCAGGCTGGAAAGCTGGAACTGAATATCGCTATTTTTGATCTGAATTCGTTGGTAAAGGAAATAGTAACTAATCTGCAGCAAACAACCAAAAATCACCACCTGGTATTAAATAACAGTGGTGAAAAATTAATGGTAAGTGCAGACCGTGAAAGAATTGAACAGGTAATCATTAATTTAATTAGCAATTCTATAAAATATATGCCTGCATCAGGCAATATTAATATCAATGCTTCATGTGAAAATGGAAATGTTTTGGTGAGCGTGCAAGATAGCGGTATTGGTATCCCCGAGAAAGACATTCAAAATGTATTCTTGCGTTTTTACAGGGTGAGCGGATCGGCGAGTTCATTTTCCGGATCAGGGATCGGATTGTTTATCTCTTCTGAAATTATTAAAGCCCATCATGGTAAAATCTGGGCGGAAAGTAAACTCGGTAAAGGTTCCCGCTTTTATTTTTCCATTCCTGCCTGTAAGGAAGAAGATAAAAGGTAATGAATAATAATGCCGGGAATTCGTTCGAATGAGAATACTTTCACCTTATTAATCTATATTTGAGATCTCATTATCAAACAACTACCTTTTTGAATGGAAAGTTTTCTAAACGCTGCTGTTATCTGGATCATAATAGGCTTTGTCTTATTTCTGCTGGAGTTCGTATTGCCAGGGCTGATACTTTTCTTTTTTGCAGTGGGAGCGTGGATAGTAGCCATACTTTGTCTTTTTTTAGACCTGAGCATTAATGAACAATTGATTATCTTTTTAATCAGTTCTGTAGTAACGATTCTATTGCTAAGAAAATGGTTATCAAAGATATTATGGAAAAGGAAACATTCCACTGAACTTTTGGAAGATGAGTTTTTGGGTAAAACTGCTAAAGCTGAAACCGCTATTTCACCGGGTGAAAATGGTAAAGTGGATTTCAAAGGGACTACGTGGCAGGCTGCTTCTGAGGATACCATCGAAAAAGGCGAAAATGTAATTATTATAGGAAACGAAAGTATTTTATTACATGTAAAATCAACTAAAAAGTTATGACAGCATCTACGATAATCCTGGTATTTGTAATCCTTTTTTTATTGGTAGCTTTTTTATCCACCTTCAAAGTGGTCCCTCAAAGGTCAGTTTACATAATTGAAAGATTGGGCAAATTTAACCGGGCACTCGAAGCTGGTTTCCATATTTTAATTCCTTTTATTGATAAAGTGGCCTACAAGCAAAACCTGAAGGAACAAGCAATAGATGTGGCCTCGCAAATATGCATCACAAAAGATAATATTGCAGTGGAAGTAGATGGTATTTTATACCTGCAGGTAATTGATCCGCAAAAAGCTTCTTATGGAATTGATAATTACAAATTCGCGGTGATTCAGATTTCACAAACCACGATGCGAAGCGTAATAGGCAAAATGGAACTGGATAAAACTTTTGAAGAGCGGGAAACTGTGAATGGAACGATTGTAGAAGCAGTGGACAGAGCGAGCGGCCCGTGGGGGATTAAAGTGTCCAGGTATGAAGTAAAAAATATTTCACCACCGCAAAGTATCAAAGACGCGATGGAAAAACAGATGCGTGCTGAGCGTGAGAAAAGAGCATTGATCGCGGAATCCGAAGGCGACAAACAGGCCAAAATAAATCGTGCTGAAGGCGAGAAACAACAAACCATCGCTTTATCGGAAGGTGAGAAACAAAGGAGAATAAACGAGGCAAGTGGAAAAGCTTCTGAAATTGAAATGGTTGCGGTGGCGACCGCAAAAGGCATCAGGGAAATAGCCCAATCTATCAATGAAGAGGGTGGTCTGAGCGCTGTAAACCTGCGTATTGCAGAACAATATCTTAACGAATTTGGCAAACTGGCTCAGACGAATAATACGATGATCGTTCCTGCAGATCTTTCTGATATTGCAGGTGTCATATCAAGCGTGACTTCTGTTATAACTAAAACTAAAACCGAATTACCGGTTTCAAAGAAATAAGGACTTTGGCAGTAAACGAAGAAACAACCCGAATTCTTGATTGCTTTAAAGCATCAGCAACTTTTAGGTAAGAAGATATTATATTTGAACGCTTTTAGTTTAAATAATGCCCGTGTCCTCTATTGGTAGGAGAAGATGTTCTCAACGTCATAAACAGAGTTCGATTCTCTGCATGGGTACAAATTTTTCAATAAATCTTTTTTATCCAGGCTTCCAGGCTTGCGGTTCTTCTTACTAACTTCTGGTGATGTGGTGGTTCGTGAAACACGAACCATGGCGTGGACGTTAGTAAACGCGATTACCAGCGTGGCCGTACCAGCAAACTATTGCAATTGCTGATTCCCAACCGGCAATTCAATCACAAATTCACTTCCCTCCTTTTCTTTACTTTCCACTTTTAGTTTTCCCCCATGAACTTTGATAATATCATAACTCAAACTCAATCCCAATCCCGTTCCTTCTCCGGTTGGTTTTGTCGTAAAGAATGGTTGAAAGATCTTGTCGACAATGTTTTGCGGGATGCCATTGCCATTGTCTTTCACATGAATAGAGATGTGCCCGTCAATTTTCTTTGTACTTACTCCTGACTTCCGCACTTTTTTATTTAGGAAAAAACAATTCTTGATTACCAGCGAGTTAGGCTAATAAATAGTGATGTTTTGGGTGTCCCGTTGTGTTTTATCTTTGATTAATGTTTGTACGCAAAAAG
>Ga0207652_10000273_pt1 | contig 53570 bp, 78 predicted proteins | sample KBSC63BmetaG_FD_184334 | JGI IMG/M metagenome (GOLD analysis project Ga0207652, IMG submission 184334) | Corn rhizosphere microbial communities from Kellogg Biological Station, Michigan, USA - KBS C6-3B metaG (SPAdes) (version 2) | ecosystem: Host-associated > Plants > Roots > Rhizosphere ... | reverse complement strand
CATGCCCTTTTTTGCTTTACTAATTCGACTTCTATTAACCTCAACATAGCCTTTCCTGGCCAAGATAAAAGCGTTTCTAAAGATAGTGGTTCTATCAAAGAATACTTTTTTGGAAAATGAACCGATGTTAATAAAATCACTCTCTTCATTTAACAGCATCAATAAAAATAGAAACTGCTTATGGCTGACCTTCTCTCCTTTGAAGAAGTTTCGGTAGTAATTGGCAAGGCATCGTTCAAGCGCTGAAAAAAATATCAAAGGGTCTCTTTTTAATAAAGACCCTATGCCGTCTTTGTCTATAGAGTTCTGAGAGAAGTCTATACCCCCATTCTTGAATAGTTTTAGGATAGACTCTAGCTCATTGCGTTCGTAAAATTTCATTTATTGTTATCCTTTTAACATGAGCAACTAAAAAAGTTTGTTTTACTAGAGGCTGGGACCTTTGTTGCTGTAACTATTTCGAAATGATGCCAAAAATTCTCATCAAGTTCTTCACCTTCAAAATCAGATCCACTTACAAGCTGACACCCCATCCAGATATGCTGGTTAGCGGCTTCAATAAGGGATTCAGCTGTTATCACTGCTTTTTTTGGGTCATAAGATGCTTTTTTTACAGGGAAAGTATCATGACCACTATACGGGTCACACTCATATCTTTTTCTATCCAATGACTCGGCATATTGTTTAATCCACTCGTAAGACTCTTCATAAGAACCAGCTTTAACCGAATATTCATCTGGAAATTCTGGATTTGACCAAACGCTTCCTGTTAAATTAATCTGTGACTCAATACGTTCATCTGGAAATGCCGGATGTGACCAGACATGCCGTAACGAATTAATCTGTCTAGGGTATATCACAAGCCAAAAATACTGCCCTGGTAGAACGACTTGTTTTAAGAAGGGATCGACTATCCCCACTGGCTCTTTAGTCGTCCCATCCGCCCCAACGTCTTGACCTGGGTGTAATTTCTCTTTGGCAACCACTGGACAAACAGCTAAGTGAATAGCATCACGCTTTTGGTTCTCGTCTATGATAGTCCCTAGCGTTTCTAGAGCGTCTGTAGATACCTTCCTTTTATCTCCGTCTCCAATATTATCACTCATTTTATGAACATCCCCTACATATCATGTCTCTCAAAAAAACGGTCCATAATTTACCAACAAAAACTCCCATTAAGGAGAAACCAACCGTTGTAAAAGTACTATCCCCTACCATAGAAATCGCTCTCATAATATGATATTGTATTAAAACTGAAATCATATATACAAAAAAACAGTCCATCATTACCTCCAATTCTATCTATAAGTCCTAATTAACAAAATTAATCCAACCATCTTAATAACTTAATCGTTATTTTTTACCCCAACAGCTTAAACACACATCTCCCACCTTAACTTCAACCGGACTCATAAAAGCTGCGGCTACAATAACAACGATTATACCTATTATCACATTCCTAACTACTATTAGGTTTTCAATTTTTGACCTTAACCTCCCATTCTCAATACAATATTTTTCTAAAATTTCTCTACAAGAATCTGATTCGCAAGATTCTTTTAAACTTTCATCTGTCATTTTACATTCATCTATATCACTCATTTTCTATTCTCCTTCAAATAATTAAAAACAGTTCCATACAATGAAACCAAAGCACCCATCAGAAGGCCACAAAATGTTATCTTTGGGAACTTTATTAACAATAAAATAATAGAACAAAAAAATAAAACAATTATAAAAATAATACAAATTGCCTGTAAATGAATTTTTAACTTTTTCTTACTCATTTTCTATCCCTCAAAACGGCACATCATCTTCGTCATCACCAGAAAACCCCTGAGAAGCTTCACTGTAAGACCTAGCCCCCATCGATTTAGCAGGAGGTAAAGGCATCGGCATAAAGTCTTCTTGATTCTCGCCCCTGACATTTCCATTCGTATTGGCGTTTCTGCCATCCTCCGGCATAACAATTAAATTGTTTGCATTAATAGAAATATCCTTCCTGTCAATCCCTGACTTATCTTTCCACTGATTGGTTTTAATAGCTCCCTCTACGTATAAAGCAGAACCCGTTTTAACATACTTCTCAAAAATCTCAATTAATGGACCAAAACAACTAATTTTATGCCATTCAATAGCCTCTTTTTTATTCCCTAACTTATCTATCCAGGAACTGGTCGTACATAAAGTAAAATTAAGGAACTTAATGCCTCGATCTGATGTGTTGATAATGGGGTTTTTACCTACCCTTCCAATTAACATAACTTTGTTTAAACATCTCATCAAATATCACTCCTATAAAAATAAAACATTTATAGATTGTAAAAATAAACTACCCATTTTTTAATTCTCTCTAAAATTCCTAATTTGACATAATCGCTTTCCCACACATCCTCCCTATTTCGCATCACATAACACCTAAAATTATCATTGGACAGGTTCATATACGTGATGTCTTTGTCCTTCACCATAAAAACTTCTCTGTTACTAACGTCCATTACCAACACCCACGTTATGCTTTCAGGGTTTAACTCACATAAAGCAAAGTCATAATAATATTTATAGAAATACTCTATCACTTTAACTTCTCGAAGAACCTTCAATTCTTTATCACTAGATTCTTCATAAACATTTATGAATATCCTATCAACCAAGAAAGCCTCCGTTCTTTCCACAAAACTATCCTTATTTTGGAACTTTTATGATAGTAGGATCTTTAATCCTAATATAATATTTTCCAATTTGTCTATCAAACACGACTTCTTCTATATCATCACAATTCGTATTATTCTCAACCATTATTTGAGAATTGGCATCATTAATTATTCGAACATCAGAATCAATATACTTCCTAAGCTTTTGCAACGAATCAATAAGTTCATCAATCTTCATGCTTTATGCCCCCTGCGCCGCTGATTTCCGAATCTCGTCCAAATGATATAACTTATCAACCAATTCATGCATCGTATTCTCAGACAAATCCTTCAAATCAGTTACATTGCTATTAGCCTTCCACCGCTCTATCGTCCTGGGCTGAATGTTCCAATAATTAATCAACCTAAGTAACTCACCATAAATCTTGACAGGCCCCTTCTCCTCAACATTAGCTGCTTTCTGAACCTCTCCATTTCCAGCCTCATCAACATAATTCTTATAATATTCTTCTCCTAAGCTAGTAGCCTTGGTTGCATTTTGATCAGAATCAGTTTGTCTGAAATCCCGACGAACTGATTTTCTTGCGTCAGCCTGAGCCACAGGAACGCTTACGTTAGACCCCGGGAGAATGTTTAGCATAGCGGGTAATCCAACGGGTGGATTGTAGCCGTCGTCTTTGGCCTCAAATCCTTTGCTAGGGACGTTTTTGGGTAAGGGTAATGGTTTAGGATGGGTAAGTGGTTTTTTCTTGTCCTTGGCCAAAATTTCCCCATTGTTGTCGAACTCTTCGTAGTCTTGGGCTTCCTCCTGAGTAACAATGCCTTTGAGAATGTCTGAGAACCGGTGTTTCATAATCTTCCCCTGAGCACGCCAGGTCATCATCGCCACCGGATCGGTTACCCACGGACTAGGTATCATCTGTCCATCAGATTTCCGCTTAACCATCTTTCCCCACAGCCCAGCCCGTTTAGCGTCTTCCTGGGTGTAAGTAACGGTCATCTCATCCATCCCCTTGCGCTTCATCGTCACCGTCACCGCCGTATTGTCTTCATTCGAAATTGTTCGGATGTTCTCAAGTTTTCCAGAAGCTAGGCAAAGCGCTAACAAAGCTTCACCAGGCACAGAAGGAACCCCATTGAAAATTCTTACCCACCACACCGATTGCATCGGCGATAACCCAATCTCCATCCCATACTGAATCGCACATATAACTTTGTAAGGATTGTTACGATACGCATAAGGACATAACTCTCCAGCCTCCGCAATCAGCTGCGCACACTGCCAAGCAGACTTTAACGTTGAAAAATCCATCACACCCATTTTGCTATCCATCTTCATTCCTCCACCTATCGCAAAGTAATAAAACAACATTAGTGACGATACACACATTTGTCAAGTAAGAAAATAGATATTTTTTATGTAAGATATTTTCTATTATTTGGAAACTAACCTTCAAACTATAATAAGTTATGCACAGTATTATTATTTAAACATTATAAATTCTATAGGTATTATTATTTAAATATTTATTATATATTATTATTTTTAATATATAACATCTATATGATATTAATATATATAATATATAATAAATATATATATATTATAAAAAAAGAAATATTATATAATAATTATTATTGAGGAAGGCCAATTTCTCTGTTGAAAACACGATTTTTCCTTTATTTTCAATAACTTATCATGTGTAAAACCTGTTAATAACTTGTTGATAAACTGTTTACAAATTGTGGATGATTATGTATAACTTTGTTGTTATTATTCGCAAGGGAATTTACAAAAACTAGACGAAAGGTTAAGAACAGGGACTTAAACGGACTTATGCACAAGTTTTATGTTAGCTTCTAAGTATGAATTAGATAAAGCAATTCAGATTTTTTCTGGCAAGTTAAGGCTGAGGAAGGCGTTGAGGTGTAGTCGGGATGAATTTTGCGCATGGTATGATGGTCGTCAAAAAATCCCCGTAGAGCAGGCTTTGGTTTTACATGAGATTACGGAGGGGGTGGTAAGATTATCGTCTCTTAGGCCTGATATTTGGGGAATGAGGGTTATTAAAAAAATGCTGGAGGAGGAAGGTTATTTTGTTACTAGGCTTGAAGACAAGGAAGGTTAGGAGTAAGCCTAAGAAGGTGAAGGGGGAGGCGGCCGAGCAGAGGAAGTTTTTTACTTGGTTGTCTTATAAGAACCCGTACCTTCGCAGGATTTGTTTTGCGATACCCAATGGGGGGAGTCGTCATTTTTTAGAGGCGATTAACTTAAAGAATCAGGGTGTAACGCCTGGCGTTCCGGATGTATTTATAGCATTGCCTAATAACCGTTATCATGGATTGTTCATAGAATTTAAGTTTGGCCGGAATAAGACCAGTAGAAAACAAGTTGAGATGATAACTCTTTTAAAACAAAGAGGCTATCAGGTTAGTGTGTGTTATTCTAGTGAGGAGGCGCAAAAAGCGCTTGAGGAATATACAGAGGAATTAGAGGATATAAGGGATGAGTCAAAAGACGAAGATTAGGTTACGCGCTAAACATCTATCGGGAAGGCTTCATTTAATTGCTGCGTGTCCGGTATCTGAAGCGCTGTTCGAGTTAATTAAAAATAGATCAACTATTTTTCCTGTTGAGCTTCCATTGTTAGTGAGGATGGGGTTTGAGATAGAATATTCAGGGGACTTAAGGGAATTAAAGGAAGAGAAAGAGCGAGAGGGGGTGAATGTATAAAATAGTTATAATTACCAAAGGATATAAGGAGCTTTTTTATATGGCTTGAGATTACCAGCCTTTTCTAATAAAATATCCTTACTTTCCAATAAATAAAGATAATCATTCTCCAATAAATTTTTATAAAACCGATCATTAGAATTTATAGTATGTGTTTCACCGTTACGTAATGTTACAATAAAATAACTCTCATGGTGTTCAATAGATTGTATTGGTTGCAATGCGCCTTCAATATATTCCCCATAAATACTAAGAATAATTAGATTGTTCATGTTAGTACTATTTCATTGGTTTTTATTGTTCTATTATCTCCATTATAAAGCTTTATAATAACGTTATCTCCTTTATATTCTACAGATTCTACGTCGTGCGTGGCATATAATGAAATAAGCGTTAATCCATTAATGTCCTGATGATGTTCAATATAATCCTGATAATGTTCAATACAAATATTTCTAAATTTCTCCATGTTTCATCCTTTTTATATGAAGCCATATTGCCTTATAGGGACCATTACCAACCTCTTCTAATAAAAACTTCCTATTTCTTACTAAATTAGTATAAATTGGGTCTTTTTCTAATAAATTAGTGTAAATTGGATCTTCCGAACTTATAGTTCTTGTTTCACCGTTACATAATTTTAAAGTAATATGACCCTCATGGTGTTCAATAGATTCTATCTCTTGTAAGGTGCCTTCAACATATTCTCCATAAATGCTAAGGATGATTTTTTCCTTATAAAACATCTTCATAGGCATCTAATTACTAACTGCCTTCTCTATACTAGCTCCCTTCTCGAAGAGTAGCTTAACGATATCCCACTGTTGGTCCATGATTGCCCACCGTAGGGCAGTTAACCCTTTATTAGGCCCTTCTACTGGAGAGGCGTCTAAGTTCTTAGCACCTTTGTTTAACAATAGCTTGACGATATCCCATTGTTTTCCTGCCGCAACCCACAGAGCGGGTAGTCCTCTGGTTGGACCTTCTGATGGACAAGCATCTAGATTTCCAGCTCCTTTCTCTAACAATAGCTTGGCGATATCCCATTGATCTGCAGCAACTGCACACCATAGGACAGTTATTCCTCTAGCGTATCCTTCTGCCGGACAGGCATCTAAATTCTTAGCCCCTTTATCTAACAACAGCTCGACAATATCCCATTGCTGCTGACCGGTTGCATACCAGAGGGCGGTTATCCCTCGATTGGGTCCTTCTGCCGGACAGGCATCTAAGTTCTTAGCGCCTTTCTCTAGCAACGCCTTAACGATATCCCACTGCCTACGAACGGCTGCGAACCACAAGACAGTTAGTCTTTGATAGTATTCTTCTACTAGACAGGCGTCTAGGTTTATAACGCCTTTATCTAAAAGTAGCTTAACAATGTGCCATTGCTCGCAGTTGGCTGCCCACCATAAAGCAGTCAGTCCCCGATAGAGTCCAACTTCAATTACCATATTAATGTCAGCCTTGTTCTCCACCAACTTCTCTACTATCTGAAGGTGGCCACCTGCCGCAGCAAGCATTAACGGACTACCAAAATTCGTTGAAGATTCGTTGACTAAAGAAGGATCTTGTTCTAATAACTTAGAGACAACTTCTAACTCTCCTTTATTGCAAGCTTGGATAAACTCAGAAGATAAAGACATAGGCATCTAATTACTAGCTCCATTATCAACTTCATTATCAACTCGTTTAATACCAAGCAACTCAAATTTATCATGCCCACAAGGCGCTTCATAATGAAAATAAGGAGCTCTATTGCAGTCACAAGACATATTACCTTTTTTCCACTTATATTTTAAAGAGTAATCTTTCAACCTTTCACTTCCCTCAATATCGTATTCTTCTATAAAGCTTATCACTTCATTTGAAGAAGTATCCTTTAACGTTATCTTGTAGTTCGCCATTTTTTTCTCCTTATTACTGGTTTTTAATAAATTGGCATAGTAAATACCATATAGCATCTGATGGACTGTCTCTTCTACTACCTTATTCATGGTCTTAATAATATTCATCTGTTCCTTTATTATCTCATTAGCCTGTAACTTACTACCAGTTTTAAGGTTAACCTCATCCGTGACAACAGCATACAGTTTATCAAAAAAATCACTCGACATATTATATCTCCTTAATTAATAGTTAACTTCTTTAAGCAATTGACTATCTCTTCTAAATTACTCACCCTCTCCACATCTTTTCTGACATGAACCTTTCCATTAAAAATATAGCCAGGAATCCCATTAATGCAAAACTGAACAATATTAACCCCTTTGGTCTCCCGAAAATCTGTCTTGATAAAATCAAGCCTGCCAGAGAACTTAGCCCCCGTTAAATCTGAATTCTCAAAGCTGGTTAAATATGACAATGGGTTCTTAATCACTGCCCCCTTTAAGCTCGCTCCCTTAAAGATTGCCTCAGAGATATCACAGCAATCTAAGAAGCAGTTATCCAATATTGCCCCATTCAACTCTGCCTTTAGTAAGGAAGAAGATCTAATCGCCGCCCTTCTAAACGAAGAAAAGACTAAGTTACATTTATCTAAAATGACACAGGATAAGTCTAAATCATCAAAAACCATGTGACTTAAGTCCATCCCAGAGAAATCTATCAACCTTTTGTTAAAAATATTGTCTAAACGTGACTGAGTTAAGCTAAATGCCCCAGATGATTTATAAATCATATTATTTTTAAACCTATTAACTAACTCTACACGGCTTTCGCCTTCGCTTAACATAAGTTTTACTCCTTATGTGAATGTAAACCCATTATATACACGTTTAAAAATGATTGCAAACTCTACTACAATGGTGGGTTGGAATTTTACTGAGGGAACAGAAATGGAAAAAGATAAAGAATTGGAAGAAAAAAAGAAAGAGATTTTTAAGGCAGAGAAATCCTGGAAAAAGAAGAACAAGTACACGCCTAGGGGAAATGCGCCTTACCGGTTTCAGAAAGGTAATCAGGTGGGGGTGAGATTTGGATATGGTCAGAGCCGAGAAGGGGGCGGCAGACCCAAGAATCCAGATAGCATCTTAAAATCCATGAAATATGCGGCTGAAGAGTACGGGATGTCCGCTTACGATATATCTTTAGAAATATTAAAGTTAGGCATGGATAAGAACATCGACCCAAAGGTTAGGTTCAACTTCCTAAAAGAAGCTAACCTTAGGATTTTCGGGATGCCTAGTAGCTCTGTAGAAGAGGCCCTACAAGCTATCAATAATCGAGATAAAAGAACCTTCGACTTAAGCATCCCCTTGCTAGAGGCTACCGTACAACGAGATATCCATAACATCGTTAAAGAGCTTATTAAGCAAGGAAAGCTGGACGAGGTAGTAAGAAATATAAAAAATGAATGAAGCCGAGGTTCTGTTAGAGAAGTGCTATTGTGAAAACTCTCTGCATTACTTCTTAAAGAAAGCCTGGCCAGTTATTGAGAGTGAAAGAAATCCATTTATTGACAGCTGGCATATTAGGGCTGCTTGTGAACACTTAGAAGCTGTTCTACGTGGAACAATTCCCAAGCTCATGGCTAATATTCCCCCTAGAACAGGTAAGACCAATCTGTTTTCGGTGGTGTTTCCTGCTTGGGCATTTGTTATCGATCCAAGTATAAGGTTTTTGTTCGCCTCTTATGCTCAAAAGATTTCCCTAGAGCACTCTAGGCTTTGTAGGATGTTGATTGAGTCAGAGTGGTACCAAAACTTCTGGGGGGATAGAGTCATTATCTCTAAAGACCAATCCACTAAGAGTCATTTTACCACCACTGAGAACGGACATCGAATTGCTACCAGCGTTAGAGCCGGCGGTACGGCTTTGGGTGGGGATTTCTTAATCATGGACGATCCAAATGATGCCAAAGATGGAGAGTCAAAAGTCACTCGGGAAGCCGCTAATGACTGGTACTCACGTGTCTGGGCTTCTCGATTAAACCCAGGAAAAATAGGAGCCTTAATATTAGTACAACAAAGGGTCCACTACATGGATGTGTCTGGCTATCTAGAGAAGAACGATAGCGGCTGGGTAAAATTATGTCTACCAATGGAATATGAGCCATCCAGGAAATGCAAAACAGTCCCCCTACCCTCTACCAACGGTAAACCATGGGAAGACCCTAGAACAAAGGTAGGAGAACTATTATGCCCTGATTATCTTAATGATAAAAAAATTAAGGAAAAGAAGATACAGTTAGGCTCCTATAATTATGCAGGACAGTATCAGCAAAATCCCGCTCCGACAGGCGGTGGCGTTATTAAGCGAGAGTGGTTTAAAGTCTGGACCAAAGAAGAGCTGCCCACTATAATTTATATTCTGCAATCCTGGGATACCGACATGACCGGGAACTCTTCAAAAAAGAATGAGGATAGCAACTCCGCCTGCATTACCCTGGGACTGTTTAGAGATGAGAAGAGCATCAACAATGTATTAATCATGTATGCCTGGCAAGACAAAATAGAATACCCCAGTCTTCTAGAGCGTGTCCTCAGGCTGTATGCGAACTGCTCTGACATCGGAGAGGAGCCTAAGCAATCCAAAAAATCTCTTCAACCTGATGTGGTTATCGTAGAATCCGCCGCACAAGGACATGCTGTGCTCTCTGAATTAACCGCCAAAGGAGTACCAGCCAAAGGATTTTATCCCAGAAACTATGGAGATAAAGAAAATAGAGCCCGCATTGCTAGCACCTTTATTGAGAACCATAAAATCTGGGTAATGGGAGAAGATTTAAAAACCCTCAAGCCAGACCATGAAATGCTAGTATCAGCCTGTGAAGTATTCCCTAAAGGTGAAACCAATGACTTAGTAGACGCCTTAAGCCAAGCTATCATCTACTTAAGAGAAAAAGGTATGCTGGTACACTCCCTCGATATGAACTTCGATAGAGGCATCTATCCAGAACACCAAATGCCAGAGCATCACCCCGACAAAAATAAACATCTGGTAAAAAAGTAGTTATAATACTGAATTTTTTGGGGAGTGAGATGAGAGAGCTAGACATTATAATAGACCAAGACTGGTTTCAATTGTGGAAGCACTCTTATTATCCTCCGACACGAACTGATGTTAGAAGTATCACTAGTCTTTATTCTCCTCATTTGATTGATGGTGTTGAGAAGTTCTCAAACGGTACTTTCACTACCGCTGTGACCTTTGGTGCATTCACTAACAAAAATAAGAAAAACTGCTTAATACTGTTCTCGGTTTTCCCTCCACTCTCACTAAATCCTAACCAGGTTATCACCAACGCTAAAAACCTTTGCTGTAACTATTTAAATAACTCATCTCTACTAATTGAAGGGGTATCCCCTAGCTATATGGTGGTTCCATCGGATGAAATCAGAAATCCCCTTATCTCAGAAATCCGTAAGAATAAAGCGGAAGTAATGGTCCAACAGTTTAAATATCTAGACTTCGGTAAGACGCTAGACAATCTATTGAAACGAGCATTAAATCGAATAGCAGAGAATCGTATTTATTTGATGTCCGATCCTTTTGACCATAATAAGTTAAGGAACCAAGACAATGGCTTTATGAAGACTGTTTTAAATTATCCTGAAGAGCGCTCTAGGGGGATAGTGTGGTGCTTGACTCAAGCAATTCTGTTTCTTGAACATCGTGGATATTTTCAAGACAGAGCTGAGGAGAAGAAGATAAACAATCGATTAATGCCTTATTATGGTATAGACAACGTTTAACACTTAAACTTATTGATAAACAATATTCCTTTCTTTTTAGGACTTATATGCTGCCCTGATTCCGCATAATCTTCTTGTATAAAATTGTTGGTCTCAAAAATAATAGGTATCCACCTTGGTATAAGTTTTGGTATATATTCATCCGTATAACCAAACTTAAGGCAATATCTAAACCTATGGTAATCTACCTTCAAGCTACGAATTAATTCAAACCCTCCATTATAATTTTTCAATATTTCATCAACTTTATCTACGACTTCATCGCTATTATATAAACTACTTGCGATGGGTGTCATGACTTCATCGTTACTATATAAACCACTTTCGACGGGTGTATTATCTAAATCTTTAATTATAGGATTAATCTTTTTAAGATAATTTAATGCTGACTTAGAAAAAGTTAAAATCATTCCCTCAACCTGCTTTTTACAGTGGGAATCCAACTCCCTCCATAATATCCCTGTTGGAGCAGGGTAAATCACGCAACAATATGAATCACATACATTAGGAGTTAAAGTAACTTTAATTTTATCCTTTAAAATTTTCTTCTTGAATCGCCTTAGTTGCTCTAAATCATTAATACTCATGCTTTTAATATTTCTTCTGAAATAGTCTTTACAGAAAAATTAATAATTGGAACATCAACTTGAACCTCTATTTTAATAGAAAATTGATAATCATCCACAGGGGATGGACGAGGAAATAAGTTAAAAATAAGACGCTCAAAATAATTACCAACTGGAAGATTATCCATAGCAACTGAAAACTTATCATAATAATGATTAAGAAGATTATTCATAATGACAAGATTATCATTAGTGTGATGATTTTCACTACGAAGATTGTCAAAATAATTACTAATACGATTATAAATATTCTCTTTAAGAGAATCAGCAGCCGCCTTTAAGGCCTCCTTTCTTGTGTCTGCTTGAATGACGACATCCGGAAAATCAGGAAATAATACTGAATAACCACCGGTGTCTTGCTCTTTTATGACTAATGGATAATGTGTAGCAAGTTTCATATTACATTGTCCTGGAATATACTGATAATCATTAATACTCATACTTTTCTTCTACCTTCATCCTTTCCTCTTCCATCATAATCTCTTCTTCCAGCACTCGCTGTATCAACTCTTCCCTAACAATGTTAACGTTCTTTGGCGCCTGAATGCCAATCTTAGCAACGCTATGCGAGTAGGAGTTAAATATATCCAATAACTTTATCTGTATCTCTGTACCATCCTCTAAAAATAAATAAAAACTCTGATTCTCAAACCTACTTAAAATAAGCATCCTCTACTCCTTATAACTGCGACAATACGTCCTCTTTTGAAGAGACTAGGGTTAACTCAAATAATTGAGCGCCACAATTGGTCCTCTTCAATCTTTTTCCAGTCATCTTTAAAAATTTGCCGACTACTACAATTATTAACGGGCTGAATACTCCATGAATTTGCTTCGTTAGAGTTCTCCATCATCTTAACCCTTATAACTTCATAAGAAAAACTATTGGGCTCAAAAGTATGTATAACCCTATAACGCACAATACTATCATCACTTTCAATGTTTGTTGCTAAGCTAAAGCTAAACTCTGACTTGTTTACAAAACTAATCTTCCTTCCTGGCCTACCAAACCTTGCATCAGGTAAAACCAAAATCAATCCCTCTTCATCTGGCTCAACCAATACGACCATATCTTCAAGCTTTTTCTTTTCTAAGACTTCTGGCCAAGACATCCTATAGTCATCTTCTAACCTAATTTTAACTATTCTAGGCTCCATTTTTACCTCCACATTAAAATTGAGTTCCTAAGCAAACTGGTTTCCTAAACAACAGAAAGAAATATCAACTGGATCGGCCGGCGTGACTCCATCCAATAAAAAAGCTAATATAGTAAATCCAGTCGTTAATTTATTCAAATAATATACCAGATTAGCATTCCCTGCGCCCGCAGTATAAGTACAGGACACTTCAATCATATAAGTAGTATTAATCATATTATTAGTTAAGAATGTAACTTGATATACTCCAGCTCCCGTTCTAGCTATAGCCGCATTATATGTGAAACCAAGAACCCCTGTTGCGCCTGCAAAATTTCCAGCTGCCTTAATAACGCCATTGTGGGCGACCATAGTAAGTGGTACAACGGGTTGACTGCTGTTGGTAGCAGTCCTTACTATGGCTGCCGAAGCAGTTTGTCCACTGGTGCCGGTTCCACCAATGTTAGTGAAGGTTAATATGCCCGTACCATCTGATTGCAACAGCGCAGTATTACCACCTTGCGTGGGAGGAAGAGTAAGCGGAACATTCCCAGCCATCGCAGCAGGCGCAGTTAAAGAAACAGCAAAGTTAGAAGCTGAAGCAAAACGTATACTTCTAGGAGCTGCCGTAGTTCCTATATACAAATCGGAATTTGAAATTATCTGATTAGCCGCAGGGGCTGGTGATAAGTTTAGTGCTCCAGCATTAGTTCCTAGCGTATTGGAATCTGATTTTAGGAATACATTGCCGGAGTTAAGAGAAATCGTTGCAGTAATAGTGGTTGGACAAAGCATATTGTTAGCATCATCAATAGTAATGCCGGAGTTCTGTAAAGAGCCTGTCGCACCATCGTACCTGGCAATCGCATTATCAGTACTAGGACCGCCAGCGTAATTAGCGACATTCGCCCATCGTAAGTTAGAAACGCCTGGACCAAGAGGTCCAATGTACTGTAAGAATTGATTAGTGAGGGGCGCTATACTTGGGAAGATTAAGGGTAAATCAAATCCAGCGCCACCGGCTGGCACCCCAACCGCGGATAAAGAAGCATAATGGCTGTTATCCGTATTATAAAACCTAATAGCCTGTCCGCCCGTAATATAAACACTTGCGGTGGTATTTATCTGTCCCGTTCCGTTTGGATTAATACTAATGTTGCCATTCACATTGGTAGAGGAAATGACGTTGCCTTGAATATTGATATTCCCTACCTGTATTTGAGCGATATTAGTTTGACCAGGAACGCCAAGGTTAGTCTGCAAATCAATGGAAATATTTCCAGCTACGCCATCCCCATTGTTAACCACGACGTTTCCGCCAAGCGGAGTAGTAATGGTTCTTAAACTCCAAGTATTAGCCGCTGTCCTTGCTAAAACACCAACATCGGCGCCAAACGAGATGAGGGCTCGCAAATCTGCTGCGAAACCTAGATTTATAGTGCCAGCAGCAATAATAGGGACACCAGCTACCGTTAAGTTATTACTATCTGTGGCATTGGGAACCGCTGCATTTACAGAAGTGACGGCAACACCACCCCCAGCCGTTCTTGGAAGAACGCGCCACGCGCCAGCCTGAGTAGTATTATTAGTTAAAAATATTTCAACAGAGTTTTGACCATTAACAGGGGTTAATAAAGTCCCATCATTCCTATTCACATTGAATGCCGTAGCAGTAGTATTGTTAATGACGCAAGCAGAGCCTGGGCCTGCCAGCCTAGCATCAGGCATGGTTAATATTCGTGCGCCCGCGTCCGGGGCGACGTCCATGTAATAGCTTACAACTCCATTAATGTTCTGGAATTCCGTTGGCCAGGAAAGGGTTTTGTTTGCATCTAAGACAATAGAAACATAAGAATTATTAGAACTTTGTACTGTATTACCTCCAAATCTATCTACATAGCTCATAATGAATTACTCTTCAGGCTCATACAATGGTTCTTGAATAGGAAGTTCTTGTTCAGGCTCATCACGAACCTTACTGACTTCAGTGATGGCGATTGGAATAAGTTGTTTATTTAATATATTAGAGGCGGTTTTCTCTCTGCCAGCTTTTCTGGCTCTGGCATACTCAAGAGATTTCTTAACGACTTTCTCATTGGCAAGCAATCTAGAAGTAGCATTCTTTAGTAATGCAGGCGCAGCCGCTCCTGCAACCGCTCCCATGTAACTAGCGCCACTAATATTATATCCCGCTGCGCCGCTAAGTATATAAGAAAGATTCCCTACAGTTACATCAAACAGACGTTTACTTATTTTAAAATCAGACGCAACATGAGTAGTAGAGCTGGTATTCAGCAAGTTTCTGCCATGTTGAGAGAAACTCCCCGATATTTTAGCGAGCTCTTTTAGATTGTCATATTGGGGTTTTCCTAATAGCAATTCTAAATATTCATTTCTTTTTTCCGTACCCTGGAATATTCTAGAAAACGGTCCGGTTCTTATGGTTCCTTCGGCATACAAATCCCCCTCTACCGCTTTACCAAAAATCTCACGCGCTTTGGCTTTACGTAAATCATTAAATAAGGATACGGATACTGGGTCTTTTCCGACTATCTTCTTTAAAATCTCTATATTTTTAGAAGAACCCATTAAATTATAGGCTTCCGTCGGCTTAGTCCCGTTAATCAGGCTTTCAGCAATAGAGTTTTTAAACCTGTCTGCAATATTAGTACGATAAAATTCATTAGCACCTAAGTAATGTTGTAATGCCTCTTTATTAGGCATTGATTTTATGTCTTTGTGAACTTGATTTGCCAAGCCAGATAAAAAGCTTTCTATCCCGTAAACTTCAGTATTATAATCAACAGCATTCAATAAATATTTTCTTAAATCAATTAAATCTTTTACGGGTACAGCTTGATTAGCTTGTTTTCCTATTCCCGCTTTCTTTAAACTTTGTTGTATAAAAGACTCCGATACCCCCGGATTATTTTTCCTAATAATGGCTTCGGCATTGCTGGAAGCGCCCCCAAGAACGTTGTCTCTTATTTCTAATAGTTTTTTAACAACATCTTTTGATTCTTTGTTCAAGATAGGATTGTTTATTAATCTATTAAAGGAGTCAGACTCAAAATAATCTTTTGCATTTTTAGCAACCACCCTATCTTCGCCAATATTTTCCCTAGCTGTATCATATAATTTTTTAGACTCTTTTTGTAATACTCTTCTTTCGCTTTTTAACTGTTCTCTAATCAAATCTGAGGCTTGACCTGGAACAATATTACCTTCTGCAATCTCTTCTATTGAGCCCCTAACCGCATCAATCATTGAGCGATCGGAATGCTCAATAGCCTTCTTATATTTTCTTGATGTAAACATAGATTTCAAATAGTTATTGGCAACAGAGTCTAAAACATCACTGCCTGCGCCAACATTAAAAGGAAGGTCAACATTATGCTTTTGTGCTAACGCGTGCACCTCTTCATTTGGATTTAGAAACTTAGAAAGACCCTTAGTAAAGACATCTTCAGCCGCTCTTATAGGATGCGCAATCGCTTTTCCAGTACCTATCCCAGCCTTATAAACTCCCTTGGCAAGTCCAGGCAGTCCTTGCCCAAGCGTTGCCTTACCAATGTCCTCTACTGCGCCCCCTATTGTCCCTTCTTCATTTATTCTGGGGGTAAAATTAACCGCAGCACTCGCCCCACCTGCCCCCAGTATTTTTTTACCCAGCGCCACAGCGCCTTTAACTAATGGCTTAGCTCCTTTTGCTACCACTCCAATGGGTCCCATTGGCGTTAGAAATGCTCCGGTATCTTGCTCAAATTTCTCTCTAGAAGTTCTTGGCGTTAAGTCCTTTCCATATAGCTTATCTACTACTTTTGGCAGCTCTTCACCCAACCGACGACCAGCCCATGGGTCAAATTTTTTAGCTGTATCAAGGGAATTGGGTGGTTTTCCTACTCTGTTTATATCTTCCTCAAAGCCACGATATAAGCTACTTCCATCAAGGTTTGTACCAACCATTTTAGAAACATCGTATCCTAAGTCCGCTAAAGACCCCAAAAATTGTAACATTCCCCTAGGAAGCCTAGCGATTGATTCTCCAGCATTAAAAGGTCTTTCAGGTTGTTGGTTAGCAGCTTGCTGTTTTTCTTGTTCCCTAAGAATTTGCATTGCTCGCTGAACTTCTTCTTCAAATTTCTGTTCTTTCAGTAATTTTGTTGCTCGCTGCACTTCTTCTTCAAATTCTTGCTCTTTGAGAATTTTTATTGCTTCTTGAACTTCATCTTCAAAACTAGCCACCAGACATCATCCTTTTTTTGGCCATTTCCATTGCCTCAGGACTAATGGGAGACTGTCTAGCAGAAGGGCTCTTTGATAAAATATTTCTAGCTGCCTCCATTGCTGCTTCACTTACCCCCGTTGATTTTTGTCTAGGAACTTCAATATCTTCCTCTTCAATATCTTCATTAGGAACATTTCTAGATGACTTACCACCAAGAATTGAAGCTTCAACGTTATCCAGCTCATTTGTTAAATCTTTAATTCTGTCTTCTATTACTTCCGGAGATTGGTCATCAGGGCTAAAATAAACCTTAGACTCATGAAATCTTTTTAACATTTGCTCGCCAGGAGCCTTATCAGTTTCTATTCTTTCCAATACCGGTTCTAAGCGCGCTGCCTGAGAAATTAATCTGCTTCTTAATACATTTTCTTTGGATAATCCAGGAAGATGTTCTCCTGCTCGTGTAGCTATAAAGCCTTTTACTTTATTAATACCAGGAATAGCACCATAAGTTCTAAATAAGTTTTTCTCGGTAGCTGCTTTCAATTGATTATGAGTATTTTTAAAAGATTCTAATTGACGTCTTGCAGTATTTATATTAGCCAACCTGGTCTCTAGCTTTGAGGACAATGTCCCTTCCTTACCTCCTTTCCCTTCCATCACCTTATTGTGGCGTATCTTCTCCGCTAAAGTCTCAGCCTTGTAACTATCACCCCCTCCTCTGGCTCCACCTCTAGCTTCCATGGCTCGGTTATGCCTTCCGTATTCTTCCAGTTTATCAAGCTGTAAATCATTCCTTCTTCTCGCTTCTTGCTGTTTATCAAGATGCGCTAAAGCCATTAAGTTTTGGTAATACTTTTCCTTCTCTTGCTCATCAATGGTTTTCATCATGTTGCCTGCCATTCGAGCGCTAGGGACAGGACTAGAGCGCAATTGAGCAATGCTCACGTTAGATAAAGTTCTACCAAGTATGTTAAGTAAATTAGAACCAAAAGAAGGGCCTTCGTCTTCAGGCTCAGGCTTTTGTTTGACCGTTCTTGAATCATTGACCGCTTCAATTGCAGAGCGAGCCCCTGACAACAAAGGAGAAGTAGACGGTGGGCGTGCTTTTACACTAGGAATCTTTGGTATTTTAGGTTGTCCCTGAGAAGCCCGAAACGGTTCGGCAGGCAATCTTGGCAGTCCACCCCCCATAGGACGTGGTTGTTGCATTAAACTTTGCATCCAGAAATCTTTAATGCTCATCGTTAGCGCCTATTCAATATCAAATCAGTTAATAATCCAGCGCCTAAGTCTCTCCAGTCTTGATGATGCCAAGAAGGTCTAAGTTGTCTGATTTCAGAACGACGGTATCTAGAAGGAACAAAGGGCGTCCCTGCTAAGATAGAGAAATAGTTAGCTAATGACTCAGAAGGATGACGTTGTCGTTCTTTCCACATTTCATACGCAAAGTCTCTTTCTGTCTGGTCTCTCTCATGCCTTAAAAGGCCTGCTTCTTGTAATGCTCGTATTTGTGCAGTATTATAAGATTGCCTACCAATTCCAAGCTCACTAAGCAACCTTCCTGATTCAAGCTCTCTTGCTCTATCATCTGCAAATCCTTTTAGCGCTTGACCATAGCCTCTGGATAAGGCTTCCTCTTGGCTATTAGCAATCTGACGCTGTAAATCTCTGGTGGCACGTTTGGCCATTTGGGCATGACGGCTTGAACCATGCTGGCCAAGGGCAATATATCTGGCATCTATCCCTGGTAATACTTTTTCTTTTAAGGCTCTATTACCCTCTTCTTCTATGCCTCGTAACAAAGCATCCTGTCTGGGATTTAAATAAGGTTGGTAATTATTTAAGAACGATTCTGAGCCGCGATTGATATTCTGTTGTGCCCTATCGAAATAAGGGCTGTATTTACCAGTTTGATTGGATAATCTCTCTGCTTGTTGTAATAAATCATTAAAGCCAGCAAGACGGTCTCCTGCGTAAGGCTCATAGCCACGTTGATAATTTGCAAAGGCACGCTGTTGAGCCTCCATAAAAGCTTTAGTGAGGTAGGGAGGGATAGCTCCTGTTTCTGTTCGAATGTTTTGTGCTGGAATACTCATGGTTTATTGCCTTTAATCTAGTATTAAAGCTCTGTTACGTGCGTCTGTTAGGGCATTATGATAACTAAGTTCTGGATGTATAGATTGCATTAATCTGGCGCCTTGGTCGTTGGTAAGTCTGCCATCAGAAACCCTTTTTACAATATTAGAAGTAATATCTTGTTTTGTATAAACACTTAAACTGTTTCTTAGGTGTATGTTTTGGGCAATCTCATCTTCTATATTACGCGGCACACGCTCACGACCAGACGCCCTACTTCCTCCTAATTCATCACGAGCAGCTGCCTTCTTACTCCTTCCCCCTTCTCGGCGTCCTCCTGGAATTGTTAAAGTAGGCGCTGAAGAAGAACTGCTAGCGCTGGAAGAGCCAGAGTGACCAAAACCTCCATATTCTCTTCTCGGTCTTTCCTCAGTTAAAGGAATATGCAATCTTTCAAGCTCTTCCTTACGCTCTTTCCTTTCTTCAGGCCTTATTCCTTGAAGTTCCGCTTGAGCTTGCGCCACAAGATTTTTAATTGCTATACTTCCACCAGGAATTAATGAAACCGGAGAAGCGCTTCTATTATTTCTTTCCTCCATGCTTTTTGCTAATAACTTAGTGAGCGCATCAAAGCCATGGCCCATCCAATCCTGTCCATGCATTCTCTGATAAGGCTGTGTTGCCTCTCTTCTCTCATAAGCAGACCGTACATAAGGCACACCCCTTAAAATATTAAAGTATTCAACTAAAGCCTCATGCGGATGAGCTTCTCTCTCCTTCCATTGCTCATAAGCTAAATCCCTTCCACGTTGCGTATTCTCATATCTCAAAAGCCCGGTATCACGTAATGATTGAGCATCTGCCATCTTGGCCGCTTGTCTCATTACTCCTAGTTTATTTAAGGCGCTGGCCGCCTCTAATTCTCTGGACTTGTCTAACCCAAAGCCTTGACCAATCAATTGATGACCCCGTGCTAACGCCTCTTCATGACGACGCTTCATCTCTGCTTCATGCTCAGCCTTTAACTCTCTTTCAAATCCCTTATGCCTAGAATATTGTCCTTGACCAAAAGTCTTAGCTAATTCATTCTCTACCGTCTTTGCATTGCGTCTTCCAGCTTCATCTAATCGATTCACAACTTCTTGCTGGTAAGGCTCTGCATACCTTTCATAGTTTTGATATAGCTTCTGAAGTCCCTTATCAGTAAGCCCTTGTGCCCTATCAAAGGGGCCTTCCCCTTCTTGCTCTGCCACCATCCGTAAATATTGCTGTAATTCATTAGGCAGTGGCGCAAACCGTTCATCCGGATAAGGCGCATAATCTCTTTTATATAACTCATTGGCGTGCTCACCAATTTGTCTAAAAGCATTGGCTAAATAATCGGGAATATCTCCTCTAGATTCTTGAACAACGGTAGACATTACTAAATCACCCCTCCAAAGGCATAATGGTCAAACTTCTTAGACTTAGGCGGTAGGAACTTAGTCACTCCTTTATGCGCTCTTAGATTTTTCCTAAAATTATCCAAAATATTTGCACCCGCTTTATTGTTCCCATTTCCAATCGCTGTCACTACATCCCGATTTACTCGGTATTCCCCAGGCGATACCCAAGCATCAATGTATCGGTACTGATTCGGAGAAGGTCCCTCAACCCTGGCATAAGTATTGTATTTATTCTTACCGTAACGGTTCTCTACCTCTTGCTTAAATCGATTCGCTCCCGCCTCACTATTACCATCCCCATACAATGAAAGACTGGTAGAGTCCATAATGAAATCTCCTTCCTTCAATCGAGTCCTACGATTGTCCGCCTGTCCTCCTTCCTTTCCTCGGATATAACCACTGACATGACCACCCCGTTTAAACTTAGGCTCTGAATTCTCTAACTGAGCTAAAAACTCCTTACCCGTAAAATGGTCTGGCTCTAATCCTAAGTACTGTGCTAACTGCATCAGCTTTTCCATGGCAGATAAATTAGGATTGTTAATTATCTTGTTAACATTCTTTTTATCTTCAGCCTCGTTTCTCCCTCTACCCTGAGGGGCACTTGTTGAGCCTAACGGATGACCTGGGAAGAAATCAGACTCTCCCTCATACCCCCCACCGTGTGCGGGTTGATAAGAAGGCTCCTCTTTTACCTGACCTATGCCACCTTGACTCCCCAACCCTAATCCTTGCTTAACCTTTGGTAAGGCACTCTTAACAAATGGCGCTGCCGCGGCTAATAATCCCTTGCCGCCCAATAAGGATTTACCTGCCGCAGCCTTTCCTGAGACCTTATCAAATAAATTAGGCACCGCCCCCTTTTCCCCTAAGTTCCCCCACAGGCCTATACCACCCCCAATTCCTGGTGCAGATTTCATGCCTAGCTGATGCAATAAAGAAGGGGCATTAATTCCTGAAGCAGAGCTAAAAAGTCCTTGAGAGGTTGCCGCGGGTCCGCTGATGGCGGAATGAAGCATGGGGGCTGCTGCACTATAAAGCGCACCCATCCCAGCACCGTGTAAAGCGCCCTTTAGTTTGTTGCCCTTGCCTCGGGTAGTAGTTCCCCCCAAGGTTCCCCCTAGAATGCCGCCTGCTGGTCCTAAAAGGGCGGTACCTGCGGCTGCGCCAAGGAGGGATGGAATCTGTTTAATAATTTTTTCAGGATGTCTGAATCCTTTGAAAAAATGTTTAAATTTAAGTGGCATACTCTATTTCCTTAGTAACGGCTTCTAACATGACCGCCTTGATAAAAGGCGCCTACTTGCCCTGGCTGTAACTTCCCCTGATACCACCCAGCATCTTCAGGAATGTTATAACCGTTATCACCCATAGCAGGGTTATTAAAATCTTCACCAGAATAACCATCACTATAATCATCCATACCGGGTGCATAGGAACCTCCAGAATTTTCCATCGGTCCCATGAAATTAGACATGTTCCTTGATAGATAACTTTCAGGAACCATTGACATTGCTCCCCCAAATAAATCACCAGCTCCTGGCATCTGATTGTTTAAATACCCAGAAAACTGTTGTCCCATCTGACCAAAGTTCTTGCCTTGATATTCAGGCGGGAGATAATCTTGCATCATGCCGCCTAACTGACTTGCCATCTGAGTGGCGCTACTAGGCTGATTAATCATATTGCCAACCATGCCGCCTAACTGACTCCCCATCATGGCGCCCCCAGGCCCCCCAAAATATCCTCCCATGACGGTACCCGCCAAAGGTGCCATTTGGCCTGCCATACTAAGAGCGGGTTTTGCAATAGAAGAAATACCATGGCCCACCGTATTAGCAGCGTTCTTTATGCCATGGCCAAGACCAGAAAAAAAACTTGTGAAACTCATTTTGACCTCCGTGTCAAAGTGTTGAGCTTTTTAAGAAAAGGTCGAACTCCAACGACCTACAAAATTGAGCTATCTATTCCAACCCTATGCTAAACTTTTTACCCAATAAAATCAATTTAGAAGTTAGCCATCGCATAAAATACAACCTCTGCCCAGGCTGTCCAATTTTGATAAAGTCGGGTATCTGGGGCATTATTTCTTGAAAAAGAGCCTTCTTGAATCAATGCATCTCCCCATTCTCTCCAGTCTTGTTCTTGTTGTAAGAGGGGAACTTCGTCATTTGGGAAATCAATGATGAGCGAGGCGGCCCATTGTTTAAGCGTTGCAAGTTTTGGATTCATCATGGCCTGCCGTCTCCAGGCTGATGGGTAATGATAACTTGTCCCATTTCAAAGTTACTATCTACCTCGGAACATTCAAATGTAAAAAAAATCTCTCTGCCTTGTATGTGTAAATCAATTTTTTTGGTATCTTTAGTAAAAGTGATTGGAGCAGAAAACCTAGCAACATCGTTTGCATAGGATTTTGAAATAACCGTCAGTGTCATGTTTCCAGTTTGAATAAAATCAGGTTCCAGTTTGTCCAGGCTAATATTTCTATCAACACCCACGAACTGACCGTCAAAATTAACTGCGCAATTGGAAAAGAAAGGGCTAATAATATGAGAATCAATTGGGTCAACACTACCATCGAGATTTACTTGATTAACGCCTGTTTCATGCATCCAAATGCTATAGGGACCAGCATTAGGGCTATCAGACCAAATGGGTTTGGTGAAGATTTGATTAAAATAGCCTGCTCCTCTGTCAGATAGGGAATTATTCCAAGAACCGTCAGTAACGTTATAAATGATAACTGAGTCACATTCTGTGCTATTCTTAGAGGGATAATGCCACCAGATTTCATCAAAGCGGGGAACCTTTGTTGCCCAGACTTTTTGTCGTTGTTGATAATTTAGATTATCAAAAAAGAAGTTAAGGTTCATATCATTCGGCAGTTTTTGAACCGAGCCATTGTAGACATAAAATCTATCTAGACCTATCCAATAATAATAGCCATCGTATTCAACAATACTATTGGAAGATAAAATAGAGCTTTCATCTGTCAAAGTATCAAATTTAAATTCAGGCTCTCCCCCTAATGAGACTTGGGTAATACGAATTACACTATCCAAAGCCCATAATAATCCAGCAGGGGAAGCATTGCCGCCACGAGAGGAAAACCCCGCTACGATTTTTGATCCGCAGACTCTTGCGCTACCCAGGATGGTGGTAGGATTATTGGGCTCTGTCCACCTGACATCCCCGTCATTGCTAAACATAAACAAATAGGGATGTAACACCACAAATCCACCAGAGACGTAATTGTTGGTAGAGGTTAAGACATCAGTACCAATAGCATTTCCATAATAAATAGGCGTTTCGATTGGGTTGTCTATTGAAGCTAAGTTTTGCGCTGCATGAGCAATTAATATAGAGGAATTGGCTACCGTGGAGAACATGGTATCCAGCTTCCAATTATTATTAAAATTAAAGGCAAACCCCACCGGTGTTCTATCAATAAAACCACTAATAGCAATTCCAGAAGCATTCATCACAAAAAATCTTAAATTATGATAATCCGCCACATAAACATTAAAATTAGGAGAATTAGGAACGATAAATATTTTTCTGGGTATATTAGCAATATTATTAACTATTTGTTGATATCCCCCTATCTTTCTAGGTAATCCTCGCTGAAACCTTACCCATTGTCCCTCTGTCCAGCTTCTGCTTGAAAATAGCGTTCCATCTTTTTGAATGCCGGGCTTAGGCGATAATAAAGAGTTCTTAGACTCAGCCATTCTTATCCCCCACCACCCGTCGCGCATTCTGCTTTTTTAATTCATCCATGCCCTCACGATAAAACTTATTCCAAGTCTCAATGCGCTCATCAGTTTGCAAATAAGGCGCACTTTCTAACAGAGAGGCATATAACAATATCTGTGGAGCATAATTAGTTATCCAATTGGTTTGATTGGAAACACTTAAAGGAGAGGGTAGCTCTATATAAGAGTACTCAAACTGATAAGCTTGGTCAGGGGTAGGGGCCACCAAGATATGCTGATAATCATAATCTGCATAAAAGCGAGGAAATCCCGTCTGAGTGGGGTTGGGCCAATAAGCTCTTAGGAACTCATATTTAGCCTCTAAGATGGTGTTCATGGTATTGTTTCCAGCCCCTGTTCCATAGTTAAAGGAAATATTCCTTCTCCATCTAGCAGGCTTTGGATAAACCGAACTGGCGGCAATAAAAGTCCCTTGTACGACTTGTATTAGCCCTAGGTTCTCATCTTCATTGCAAATCTTTTGCTCTGCATTAGAGATGAAGTGAGGGATTTGAGCCAGTGTAGTAGCATCACTGCGATTAATCCAAATCCCAATAGTCTCTACCAGGCTGTTATAAGTCATTGCCATGGAGGTGTTCTCTTACAGTGCGGTTAAGACATCGTTTTCCAATTGAACGCACCAATCCAAGGTTATGGGATCTATTCCATTTACCTTTACCAACAGAGAGGAACCATCGATTGCCAAGGTGATATCAGCGGTTGAGAGCTGGTTATCTCCAATAAAGCTAATGATTTTACTGGATTGAGCTATCCGACAAGAGGCAAGCCCCCGTTGAATGCAGGCTAGATATTGTAGGGTTCCAAGGTGACCTGATGATTGGTCAACCACTTCAATCTTAATGTTCATGGTATTAAATGAGTTCTGTCTTATGGTGTAAGAAATGGCAGTGACTACTTCATTGGAGACGGTATTCATGTAACCCAGTTGTTTGTCTGTATTTAAGTTCATCATTTGCTCCTTAAGCGTTTGCAATGGTTGTTACGGTACCGGATGTGCCCCTGTATTTCAGAGCACCAGCGTCCACATATAAAACCCCGCCACCTGTTGGATTAGTGGTGGGAAGAGTGGTTGCATTAGCGAAAAAGAAGGTTTTTTTGCCTCCGCCAAAGCTCCCCGAAGCTCCAAATCCAAAATTGGCGTCTGCATCTATCCTTAAAAATTCGGCTCCAGCAGTATCGTTATAGATTGAAAGATTGGTGGAGGCGCCTAATCCATTGACAAGTTCCCACTTGGATGTCCCGCTGTTTTTAAATAGTATTGAATTTTTATTGGTTGTTGAATTTAAAACCAAATAATTATCTACAACGTTATTGATAGTGATTAACCCGTTATAGGTTATTGTTGGCGTGGTTCCTAGCGCAAAGGATGCCATATCAACATTGTTGACTTCATCATGAATAAATAAAGTATTGGTTCCACCAGAGCGCAAGCCAATGCTGACATAATTGGTAGAGCCAGTATAAAACTGAAGCAATTCATTAGAAGACGTATCAAATCTTTTCAATTTAATACTTGCACCCGCACCGGTAGCGGGGGCCGTTAGCGTTAAAATGCTATTGCCCTCTAATCGCATTATTTCATTTGCACCCGCCGTTCCGGTATTCCATAGAAAACCAGAAGTTCCACGAAATTGTGGACCCACAACAGAAGCGTTATAAATCACTCCATTGCTGACATCTCCAGAGGTTTTAGTTTTTAACCAAAGACCATTCAGGTTTGTCCACGTATTGGTGTTCAGCTGTATAGTGGTGCCAGATAAGTTAATATCTGTAGCCAGTAGCGTAATATTTGAAGAAGAAAGAGAAAGAATATTTCCGACAGTGTCCGTTCCAATTGAAAAAACACCAGCAGAATTGCTTCTTAAGAAATAAGAACTTAGGCATGTCAAATAAAGATTTGCAGATGAATTAGTGCTAATACCTTCTAAGCATGCCTCATCCCCAAATCCTGTTCTGTCAACGCCTCCAACCGAGACAAAACGTGCTGTGGTTGCCGCACTTTCAGTATTTGTCCCAACTCTAACGTTAGTATTAAACTCAAATAAAGGATTAGCCCCTCCTCCATCGTAAACCACATTAAAGAGATAAGGCCCATCGGTTGAGCTAAACAACGGCACCATATGGAATTCTCCCGCAGGACCAGACGTTCCTGAATAAGTATGGGAGAATGCAAACCCTGGACCATAAGGAATACCTACCCTTATCCCCATTCGATTATCATAAGGATTAACCGAATAATCCCCATTAAAGCTGTTTTGCAGATAAAAAGCGGTTTGTGGCCTAGCGTTTCCAAAATCAAATTTCTCAGTCGCCCCCTGCATTGCAACGGTGGTAGACAGAACGGTATTTGTCGATCCACCCGTACTACCGGTTCCGGTAACAGCGCCTGTCAGAGTAATACTTGATGGAACACCACTTATTGCTGAGTCAACATAGCCCTTATTTGCGCCATCATCCGGTAGGGATGGGGTTCCAACTTCTAATAGCTTATTTCCTAATAGGTTAGCGCCACCAGTCCCTAGAATTCTAAATATTTGTTGCGAGGCTGAGCTAGAAGTTGCTGAATAAAACCCAAAATTATATGAATCGCTTTGAAGTTGCGCTCTAAAGGTGGTGCCATCAATAAAGCCAAATCCAGTAAATTGATGAGTTCCGCCACCAGCATTATAAAAAGACAACATTTTTGATGTTGCGTTTTCACCAAAATCCAATGGACAGGTTGGGAAATCAGGGCCAATCCCAATCCTTCCAGCATTGTATATATAATCCCCATTCATATCGATATTACCATTACCAACAATGCTGGTTACTCGACCGTAGTCATCAACTATTACGCTAGATGGATGATTGTAAGTTCCAGGCGTTACATCAGTAGCTAATAAACTGATGGCTGGAGTTATGCCACCACTAGATCCAATTTGACCAGATGTTCCAGAAACTGACAAAACTGGATCGGTTCCACTAGAAGCACTGGTAACATTTCCCTCTGCGTCCACCGTAATGTTGGCATAGGTATAACTTCCCCCTGCTACGCCGGTAGTAGAATAACCGTTCAAATAATTAATCTGAGGGCCGGGGTAAATAGAGACTCGGGTTATTTGACCGGAGTAAGTAGGAGAGGTTCCAAATGGAATAAGATATAAATATCTACCATCCGACACCGAACCATAAAACCCCTTGGAGTTCGCATTCAAGGTGGTAGTATCAAAATAATGATAAGAGAAGCTAGCGGTATTATCCAATGGTTGGGTAATATCATATTGCGCTACCATCCCAGAGTCACCTTGGGAATTGGGAACGAAATAAACGTACTTCCCATCAAAGGAGCCACCGAAGAAGGCCTTGAGATTGAGGTTAAGAGTGGCTAAATCAAAGGTATCATAGCTTGCGCCAGTACTAAAATCGGTCTCAATATTATATCGAGTGACGACGCCTGAAGCGCTATTATCATTAGGAATAAGATAAACATATCGCCCATCAAAGGTCCCACCGATAAATCCCTTACAGCTGCTATCAACAGCAGTGGTAAGGTCAAGAAAATTATAAGAAGCAGCATTAGTAAAATCACTTCCGGTATCATATAACACAAAATTACCATGCGCCACGCCTGCTGCATTTTGGTAAGGAATAAAATAAATAAAAGAGCCTGCGGAAACAATGCCGGAGAACCCTTTAAGGTTTGCATTAATAGTCGCTAGGTTAAATGTCTCATAACTAGCCAAATCAGTAAAAGATAAACTGGTGTTATAGCGAACAATATATCCTGAGTATTGAGAGCCATTGTAGGTATTGGGACAGAAGTAGATGTAACCGTTGTGGTAGAGTCCTCCCCAAAACCCTTTGCATGCAAGGTTAATGTTTGACAAATCATAGAAGGTATAGCTTGAAGCATCATTAAACGGACTTCTCCTATCATACCTTGCCGCAACACCGCTGTAGGCGCCATTGGCATAATAAGGAATGAAGTACATGTAATTTCCATCGAAGACTACGCCTGAGAACCCTTTGGCGCTAGAATTTAGAGTAGCCATATCAAAAAATGAATAGCTGGAAGCGGAATTAAAAGGCTCTCTGACGTTAAATCTGGTTATCTGTCCGGAGGCTCCCCCTTTGTTAGGGGCCAGATAAATATAGTTTCCATCAAAGCCTGCTCCCCAAAATCCAACAGAATTTGAATTAAGGGAATGGGTATCGAAAAACGAGAATGAAGCTTGATTGATGGGTGTAAAGGTTCCGGGGCTACCACTCCCAAATCCGCCTTGATTGTATCCTTCTATTAGCTGGTTCTCATAAGACACGGGAAAAGTAGATTGGCCGGTATCTAGACTGGTCCAGTTTCCACCAGCATAGCAATAAACAACATCGTCATCTAAATCGTAGTAAATCATTCCATTGGTGGGGAATAAAGCATTACGCTGCGCTGATGTCATTCTGGAAAGAACAAAGGCACCGGTGGTAGAGTTTAGCTCTAATAAACAAGAAGGGGTGGTAGAAGAAGTAGGCAATCCTCCCGTAATAACAGTACAGCATTGCTCATCTGGACCGAAGTCATTGTTGATAAATTGAAGTGCAGTTAAAGAGTTATTGAAAATGATGCTAACATCATCGGTAAAGTTGATTCTAGCAAGGTTGGTTAATTCTAAAACATCAGTGAGCGCTTTTTCCTTTTTTCTTGCCATTTCTACTTGAAACTCAGGCAAAAGCGGACCAGGTACACGAAGAATAGTAACGCCGCTATCTTGAATAATTTTTCCGGTAGTGCCAACGAAGGTAGCAATATTGTCTGCGACAGAGACAGCAGGACCCGTTACATCGCCATCGCCAGACCCGATAACGTTCCAAACACCACCATAACGCATGTTAAATCTATCGGTCGTTGTATTAAGAATGATTCCACCATCGACCATGGTAAAGGTATCCCTCTGCGCTTCTGTAACGCGAGGAATAACGAGTGCGCCTAATACCGAGCGAATCTCGAAAGCTGCATCGATAGGAGTAGGAACCGGAGGAACGCCAACATCAACCGTGGTAAATTGCGGATTGACGGAATCAACCGAACCACTCTGTCCAGCAACAGGTTTAAAAGTGTCCGTAATTAATATCGGGGCTAAAGAACAAGAATGTAATCTATTGGCCATTTAACTCTCCATGTTAAGTTACGGGTAAGCCATTACTAGGCTGTGAGATAAACCCTAGACTTTGTAATTGTGCAAGCCTTTGGTTTTCAGGCAAAGCAGGAATTAAGCTACTAATCGGTATCTGTGGTCTGGGGTCTATTATTGCCCTGGGGTCAGGAAATGAGATGGGCGGTCTATTCTGTTCATTCGGCATGCTGACATAAGGCCTGCCTACATAAAGACCTGTCCAAACCAACGCATTGCCTCGCCATTCCATTTGTCTGACTAGGTCTTGTCTTAAAAAGATAAAGCCTGTCACATCACAAATCCCCAACGCTTGTGGATAATCATCATCAATGTAAACATGTTGTCCATGTGGCCTATTGCTCATTGCTGCGTATATCCATAAGAGAAATCGCTATAGAGTCTTAATGGCACGCGCTCTTTATCTTCTTCAAAGGCGTACTTAAGCTCTTCGTTGTACTCTAGTTTTAAAGCCTCATATCTATCCATAACATTTTTCTTAAAACAAAGCTTTACGGCTAATCCACAAGCCAATGCTTCAAAAAACCGAGAGGGAACCGGTGGCGTATTGGTTAATGAGCCAATATCTTGTGGCATCACAATCCGGGAATAAAACAGACAATTCCAAAATGAACCAGGAGTGGGATAAATTGAGATAGTAGGGTGTATGGTTCTCCACACGATAAAGGTAGAAGGACGAGCACTATTTCCTGAGGCAGGCGTATTTATATTGGTAAATTTACTGGGATAAGAGAGGTATTCACTTCTTGAAGCTCTGGTTAATTCGGTATCATTAACGGAAGTGTTAAAATAAAGTTCTTGAATATTTAAGGTTGCGCCTCCTGTTTCCACCACCCTAAACCAGCCTCCTAAAACAGGAATGAGGATGTTAAACCAAACGATTTGTCCTCGAGGATATAGTTGAGGAGCTGCCAATAAAACTGGTGTCCAGGCGGCACCATCATTAGAGAACTCAAAACTTAGCGTATAGGTTAGCTGGGCATTTGATTGAACGCCGACTAACTGAATAGAGTATTGGGTTGGAACGGTTCCAGGTGGGCTACCGGGAGGAAGCCATTGATAGCTAATATTTCCATCGGGACCTGTCTGAGTACAAGCGGTATCTCTATTCCCATCAAAAGCATTGTTAGCAACTCCCCCAGTGCTCGAGGCAGCCTGACCATTTGGAGTACCATTGGGGGGATTAGGAATAAAGGCGTTCCTTACAGAATACCGGGCGAACACTTCTAAGACATCACTGGTAGCTTCAGGCAAATCATAGGTATTTTGATTAGGATTTAGACACATCATCTCTTGACTCACTGTCCAGAGATTGAGTTGCCTATTGGGCAGAGCGCTTAATAAGAAGTTTAGACTACGTTGGGCGGCTTCTATTTCTTCTTGTTGGATTTCAAGTAAGCTAATTCCAACGCGCTCATAGGCTTCGCGAATGATTTGTTCATTCTGAGCGGATTGAAATAATAAGCTGCCTGAAGTAGACAAGAATCATCCCCTTATCAACCCGCCCTTTGACGGTGAAAGCTTTTTAAGGTCTTGGCTAAATTAGCTTTTGCTCTTAAGGAGGTATTCTTAGAGTGCAACGCTTTATTTAACTTAGCGGCGGGTATCTTTTTACCCTTAGCCACATGCAAGGATTTGTGCAAAGCGCCAGGATGTTTAATGGCTTTCTGTATCCATTTTTCACCAGAACCACTTCTATTTTGCTTATTCATCATCCGTTCTCCAATATAATTCCAGTTAAAGAGCCAGTCGTAGAGGCATTTATCCTAAAAGCCATATATCTTAATGGCACTACGCTGACACCTTGATAGAGGCTTACGGTTTGTAATGTCATGGCAGCCCCGGCGGCTGGGTCGAAAAAGTTTATCCCATTAGGGGCAGCCGCAAATGGGGTAGTGCTGGTGGTGACATCCATCAGCGTTGCGATTAAAGAATAGGTAATATCAGCAGGAACCTGATTGGTAACCACTACTTGAAAAGAAAAGCAACTTATCTTCTTATTGTAATCTCCCAAATACCACCGGGTATGACCTGTCTGCCCTGTTCCAAAACTAATGCCGTTTCTTGCGCCTGCTGGAGCCGTGATAGAAGTAATGGTGTCATAAAGCTGTGTTCCAAAAACAGTATTAGCATTAGGTCCTGCTATGGTTTGAGTAACATTGGCGCCGTTATAGGTTCCATTGATAGTAAAATTAACAGCTCCATGGTTATTGGCAGAGGTGATAGAAATGGTTCTAGAATAATTATCAAAGGCGATAACAGACGAATTAGGGGTTGATAACGTCCCATTCAATGGAAAATTAGTATTATAGTTGCCCAGCAAGGTAATTGCATTGGTAACAGGTGCAGGCCAGACATAGACACGGGGATAAGCCATTAAGCCTCCCCGGTATTCACTTGACTGTTTTCTTCCAATGTTCTAACAGAAATAGAATAAGCTTCAATGGCGCCTTCAAGCTTTGCCACATTTGCATAGGCCCTTTTCAGCTCCTGCCTTAGGGTTTTAATCCCATTGGTAGCAGCAGTGACATAAGAGTTTTGCTTATTTAATTCTTGGGTGCACTCTTTAATCTTATCCGAAATAATTTTAACGTTATCCATTGTTTCAACTCCTTAAGCAGCGTCAGGTATAATAGAAAACCATACATTAACAACGATAGTAGAAGCAGCGCCACCGCCAGTGAATGCGCCAGTGGCATTTGTAATAACTAATGCTCTATTAGTTGTACCAACAGTGATTGCGCCTGCTACGTCAGCATTTAGTGAATAACTTGCTATTCCGTTATTATTAATAAATGCAGCAGGTATAGTATCGGTTAATGCATTAGCTCCTCCTGCATATTGAATAGTAACCGCTCCTCCATTCGCAAAAACCGGTGCTATAAAATTATTCACCAGAACAGCTTTGTGAACGATAATAGACATCCCAACGCCTGGGGCAGGCAATATTGGTATTGCGGCTGCATTCATTCCTTGAACATTTGCTCGAGTTAATGTCTTTGCCACCATCAAATAATTAGAGGTAGCCACATATGCATTAGTCACTGCATTGTTAGCGAGTATTCCATTTAAAATTGCGATGCCATTATTAGTGGAATCAAAAGCAACCTCTCCAGGAACAAATGGGTTAGCAAGAAGTAGCCCTAAATTCGCATAGGTAAGGCGTGGCAATAAGACAGGGTAAAGTGAATTCCATTCCTGACACACTTGTACTGGGCCTGTATTAGGGGCTACCGTCACATTCGTCAAATTGGGAAAGATAGCATCCACTGAGCCGGGGGCATTATTAACTGGATCGACTACTAGAACCGGTGATTGACGAGCGCTAGGGGCTTTAAAATTAACTGGCATTTAGTCTCTCTCTTAAGGTTGTGTACCGTAAATGGAGCGAACATTGGTTACGCCAAATGAGTAGCACTCAATTGCTTTTACCATCAAAGAGTCTGTTGAGAAGTCGCAGTACACGTCAGTGGTAAATGGTTCACGCTCAAAGTGCTGAAATCCGTTGTCGGCATCACTTAAGATGTACCAAGCATTTGGATTGGTTAAGTAGTGATTGACGACATATCCCTTGGGGAAGATGCCTTTGTTGTTAATAGCATTAATGTCATTGGTATCAACACCGGGTCTGAACTGAGACTTAAGCAATCGGTCTGCGGTGAAGAACCCCTGCATCGGCACCAACAGCTTTATAGGCTTGGTAGCGACAGTTAATCCTGCAACGTCTGGCCACATTCCCATGGCGATAACGCCAGCTTCAAGGGCCGCTTCTGATAAGTCTGTGTGTATTGCAGTGATGTTTGAGAACGTCCCGCCATCAATAGGATGGGCGTTACTTAACAATGCTTGACCATCAGCCATTGGGAAGTTTGCATTACTTGCATTATTAATGACACTGGCTGCTGATACTTCCTTGGTCTGATGCATGGATTTCTTTAAGGCTCTCATTTGGATTGGGAACTTACTTTTATATAAGTTATTCACCAAAGCCATACGAGTGATATTGAAAGCCAATCCGAAATAGCGGTGATTGTACTGAGTGACATAGCGTTGCCCCATGTCATCTACCGCGGTGGGCGCGCCTTCAGGACGGTATTGACCCAGTCCGGTGAACTTCATTTCAACGTCGTATTCCACCGCCATCTCAGAAGGCATGGTGGTATATATCTCTGAGTATTCACTAGAATAGGTTTTATAGTCACCGACAATGGCATGTGTGCCAGGTCGTACCAGATTAGCAATCTGCGTAATATTCATCGTTTCTTCTCCCTAAGAAAATTAACTTCTTCCTGAAGTTAGATACCTTGTGAGTTATTGGCCCAGAAATACTGATTAATTACGACAAGCCAGTTATTGTTCGTAATACCTGACTGGTTTTTTGGATTTGGCGTAAGGCGAACAATTTTGAATTGTTGGTTAGCGTTAGTGCCTATCGCAGAAATAGTTGCGCCAGAAATACCGTTAGCGGTAGTGCCTGCGGTTGTGAAATCAACGTTTACACAGCTGCCTACATCAGCAAATGTATACCCGTTATTTACAGTCGTTGCGACCTGAACGTCATATAGAATATCGGGAGCATCCCAAACAAAGGCAGTTGCTGGCACATTACCGCCACCTGCTATTGCTCTAGTAATAGTTCCGCCAGGCCAGTAAGGAGACATGACCAAATTACCATTACCATCAGTATATTTAACACCGCAAAATACACCGACCATGCTATTTGCAACACCACCAGCGCCCGCTGTTACACGTCCGATAGTTCCAGTATCTAACATGGTGACTGGATCACCAATAAATATGTTAGTTGCATACCCAGAAGCTATCTGATATTCGTTTTGGTCTGAAGAAACAATGGGGGTGCCACTTAAGTGGACGGAAGGTTTAAACCCGAAGGGGGCATTAGTTCCATATGCCATCGTGACTAACTCCGTGTCAATAGAATCCCAAGAAATAACAAGTATTTCTTTCGACACGTGTTTCACGCGGTGGAGGGTTTGCACCTCGACCTTATTTAATGAGCTTGGTCCGCTCTAGGGTCTTGGAACTAACTTAACAAGGTAATTTAGCCTTGTCAATAGTTTTTTTAAGGAAGCTAAACAGTGTAAATCCTCCTTATACCTTCAGTTCAGATTGGAGGATAAGGAGGAAGCTTTGTATAACACTTTAACTTTACACACAGCCATATTCAGTATCAACATTTATCCCCTATTGGTCAATAGATAGGGCTGGACACAGTTTATGCCCATCTTTTAATAAGTTGAACTTATAAATAATACCTATATAATTTACCTTTGGAGACTTAAGGCTAGGACGCCATGGTTAACTTAAGGGCTTTGTTTAAGTCTGCGCTATTAATTTTTGCTTTACTGTCTGTTCATAGTAGTTGCGGAGATTCTTTTCCCTACCTTGGACTTGATGTCCAACAACGGTTTATGGGATTTAGAAGAGGCTATGGAGACTCAACACTACATAAAGTATTACCGCAATCTAATATTCACTTAGGATTTAGGGTTAATAAATACTTTGCTATTGAAGCGGGCTATGAAGAGACATTTAAATCTAAGCGCAAAGTAACATTAGAAACAGGAGATTTAGCGTGTGGTATGCCAATCCATGAGATAGCAGCTCCTATTACCTTTCAAAGCAAAATAAAGCTACAAGGCATCAATGTTTCACTAGTTGTACTTTATCCTCTCACTGAGAACTTAGAGCTATTCTCCTCCTTTGGATTCTCAACGCTCAAAGCAGCCGCCACTAGAGAAACGCTTTTTGTCATGGGTAACGTCCCTCATTATTTTAAACGCACGTTGGTTGGCAGAAAGCAGGTGGTGAGAGTCACCCTAGGTTCTCAATATTGGATTAATCCCTCTGTCGCCATTAGGGGATATGTAGGAGTAGCGGATACGCATAAGCTATCCATCTTGTCTAATGATAATATTAGAGGACTCTATACGCCTAGGGTATTTCCTAAGGATTCAAAGTTAGTTGGATTGGGATTGATTATTGTTTTCTAATAATATCAAGTTCTTTCAAATATGCATACATTTTTTGAAGTCTTCCAACTATCCCTAAATTAGAATCATTAAGGATAGTCTTAATATGTTCTTCAATAAAGATTAGGTTTTCTAACTGTTTTTTTGAAATGGTTTTTATTCTATTCTCTACCCAATTATTTAATTTATCATCATCTGTATCGTTCGGGTTTTCACGAATATAAGCAGAAACAAACCCTAGTGATAGGTTAAATCTATACCAATTTTCTAACCATTCTAAATCTGTTTCTTTTTCCATCTTAATATTCAATACAATAAAGCCCATCGTTTAACGACAGGCTTTACCATTTCTCTTTCACAGAGGAACCTTTCAAATGATTATATGGCGATAATCTCAACCAACATAATATATCTCTTATCCCCTGTCAACCCTTAGGGCGGGGGCAAATTGCCCTCCCCCTTTCTATCTATAGGGCCTGGCGATATTGCTTCGGCTCAGTTCTGGGTTCATGGTGAATCGTCCCTGTATATAGGGGTCTCCCATATACTTATCTACATCTGGTATACGGTTCATATGTAGCATCGCTTTCTGATTATATACCGCTTCTTCCTTCTCACAGATAACCGTAGGTCTTTCACATAGGGTAACACCCTTATAAGAGAAGTACCCATTTGGCACACGTCTACCATCAACGGTATCGTTAAAACAGATGTTAGGATGCCTATCTGCGGGCACTGGAGACCAGCCATCCCCCATCTTATTTTGAAGACGGGTGTTAGGCTCACCATGGATGCTGTCTAGGATTAACGCATAAGTCCAGCCCGGGGGCGCTAAGCCTTTAAACTTGTCTAACTCAGAGCCATTAGGACTAAACGTTAGGTCTTTAAGCTCGTTGATTCTCTCTTCTAACCGCCGGCTATCATCGTAGCGCATTTTCCTTGATTCTGTTCTTTCTGTCATGACATTCTCCTTTTAATAAGAATAACCTTGGACACCTGCACCACCTGGTCCACGCTTATAAGGCGTCTCCCGAATCTCTTTATCTCGATAGAAGGCGTAGTCTTTTGGCGTAATGCCAAAGGCATTTACAATTTCCATCTCTTCTCGAGTAAGAGCGGGGCCTCTATCGTTAGATGGTTGACCAGGTTGTGCACTGCGTCTAACGGGCGCAACCGTTGATTTAGATGGGTTCATGGTTAATTCCCTCCTTCCTTGGGGTTTTTGTTGAAGACTGGCTACATACTCATTTATTTTCTCGAAATACTCTTCAGAGCCGATAGCATCTGGCCTGCCATTGTTATGACAGTAGACTTCTAAATGAGTGGCATAGTTTTCTACGGCGTCTACCAATCGCTTGTCATAGTATTGACCTTCCGGTTTAAACCATTGCCAGTTCTCATTTAGCCAGTTCGCAGAAATAGCTGGGTCTGCTCTAAGGGGCTGTTGCTTCTGGTGCTCTTCTTCTAGCTTTCTTCGGTTCTCATTATAGATTTGCCTGGACTCTTCTATCTCTGCTTGTTGCAAGGCGCTAGCTGCTTGAGCGATTTCTATATCTGCTTCAATCTCTGCTTCTTCGTTTCCCTCTTGCCTAGCCCTTATCTTTTTGGCTTTAGCATTCTCTAACTCAAGCTTTGAAGCTTTGTTGACGAACGAACCAGCGACTTTAAGAGATTCACTTACCTTTCGGTTTAACTCTTGGTTGTTTCTAGCAAGTTCTGAATTCTCTCTCTTAATTCTCTCAAGCTCACTTAAGGCTCGATACTTTTCTCGATTAATTTCAAGGATGCGCTCATCCGCAGAAGGACGTGCCCTCCTTTTAGGGGATTCTTCATACTCAGACTCACTAGACGTTTCTTCGGAACGCTTCCCTAACGACTCTTCTAATGATTCCAAATCATTTAACGATTCACCATCTGATAATGATTCTTCTAATGATTCCAAATCATTTAACGATTCACCATCTCTGTCAATTTCCATATTAGATGTCTCCATTTTGGTTAATTTAACTCTGTCTCAACCTCAAACCTTATTTCTATAGGAATTTCATAATCATACTTATAAGGAATCTCATTAGACTGATTTACTAACAACTCTCCTCCTGTATCAGCCTTAAACTTCTTTACTATCTCTTCAACAGACTGGGGATACCATGGTTCTTCTTCTTTTTCTTCTTTATTGGAAAGTTCGATACAATCGAACAATTCTTTTACCTTATTGCGTATTTTTTCTTTATGTTCTTCAGAATCAATCAAAGAGAGCTGGTTATTTTTTATATAATCGTCTCTGATGAAACGCATATACAAATATAACAAAGATAAAAACATCTTCTTGTCATTCTTGTCAGGCGTTGCATCTAAAAATTGGGATACGTTTGCCTCATTGAGAGCGCTAATCTCAGCCTTAGACAACTCTTCCGTCATGTGTTCTGCACCAATTCTTACATATCCTTCTGGTGCAGGCTGAATGGGTTCTATACCGCCCTGAACTTCGATATCCTGATTTGGCTTATCCTTTATCTCTTCAATATTTACCAATTTGCTCATGCTGCTTCTGTCCTCTTCAAAGGCATTAAAACGTCTTCTGGGTCCTTAACAATCATTTGGGCATGCTCATCAATAAGCATTTTAAAAGTTAACCCTTTAAAAGGCGTTAATAATCCAGCAGAGGGGGAAAAGGTGATATGGTCGCCTACCCGATAAATTGGCCCATTGTATCGTGACTTATTGCTCCTAAATACATTCGGACCCATGGCGCAGACCAACCCTACGTTGCTGCAATAATTGTCTCCAATCCTAGTGGAAGAAGGAATGATAATCTTAACTTCCTCTCCCTTATCATTTAATACTCGTTTTCCCTCAAAATCCCTAAAGTAATGCATCTCTCCCCTAACGCAAATCTTTACTAATACTTGAAATCCTAAAACCTCTGGCAGCTCCATCCCTAAGAACTCTTCAATCTTCCTCTGGTCCCATAGCCTCTCCTCATTTGGATAAATCGGTGCATAACTTAAATCCAAATTAAACCTGTTAAAAAGCTTGTTAGCTAATGATATAAATTTTCCCATTCTCAATCCCCAAATTTTTACCAAAAAAGTTGCTACTCATTTCCCTCAATATGTCAACGCACTCATTTATTCCTAACAGCTTCCCGCTTATAAACTTGTATTCTTCCATTGAACTAATGACGCCAGAGGTTAAGCGGGTACAATGCTGCATCCGCTTTTCCTCTATCTTATAAATAAAATCTTCTAAAAACTTCTGATTCATCGACCACGCTTATTGCTAATAGGGTTGCCATACTTATCCGCCTGGTGATGACGAATCTTTCCAACACCTCCTGCTGCAAACTTCTTTCTAACCTTCATTCCCTTAGGCTTAATTGCCTTAGCCTTCCTTCCTTTCACTGGCGCACGCTCTCTTGGCATCCTCTCTTCTCGTCCTCTCATGTGGTCATAATCCCTCTCTTCTCTATAGGCCATCCCGACCTGACCACCTTTCTTAAATCCTAAACTACGTCTTGCTCTGCCAAATAACTCAGCACCACTTTGACCCAAACGATTTAAAGCTTGCTGTGCTTGAGGAGCATAGGTTCTAGCTAATTGCTGCGCTTGAGGAGCCATTCTCCTGGCAAAGTCATAAGCAGACCTTGCCCCTGAGCTTAATTGTTGACCCGCTCTTCCCGCGAGATAACGAGCACTTCCAGCAGCCTGATTAGCGCCCAGTCTCATCCTGTCCCTGAATCCCATTTGTCTATCATTCTGTGGCATATAGTTATATCCAAGATTTCCGCCACCTCCTTGACCGCCTGCCTCTGCTGCTGCTTTCTTAGCTTCTGCATCACGCTGAGCTTGTAACCAATCCGGCACAGGTCCTTCTTGAACTTCATCAGGAGACCTACGACCCCCACTAAACCCAATGTCAGGGTGACCACCACCACCTGGTGTTTGTCCTGCCTGCTCTCCAGGCACTCTGGCCCAAAACGGTGGCTTATTATTTTCGTCTCCATCCCAGCCATAGGGATTGGGCGCGCCTCCTACGAAACCACCATTGGCATATTGTGGTACGCTACCTTGCCGTGCACGTTCTATAAAATCTCTATGAAGCGCTTGAGCCGATGGAGGTATTGCATTAAATCGACTAGCCATTCGTTGGTCTGCAAGACTCTGACCTCCTACAAACCCGCCATCTGCATACCCTCGAGCGCCATAGCGTCGCGCAAGACCAGATGCCATGTCTCTAAAACTATTGGCATTGCTTTGTAAATTACCGGTACTTCCCATTCTTTGATTAAAGTTTCTTTGTAGATTGGGGGCCACCGTATTTCCATAGCCTCTCAAAAAGGTTCTGCCCATGACTTCATTTGCACGTCCCGGAATAGACCTAATGTAGTCCATCATTTGTGAACCGCTTGGCATTTGGTTATAAGCCTCTCTCATCCTTCCAGGAATGTTCCGCATGGTGTCTACGAACCCACCATCTGCATAACCTTGGACGTAACCGCCTTTGGCGTAGCAACGTTCACCTCTGGTCTTCTTTCCGTGATTTCTCTTTCCGTGAAAACCAGAAGCAACCGCTGTGCTCTCATTCATCCGTGGATGAGAACGAACGACCTTTCCGCCCTTTTTAAACTTTTTTCTTTGATTGCGAGGTGTGGCGCATACTGGGCGATTTAAGTCTCTAGCGCTTAATTCTCCCTTCATTAACCGTTGCGCCTTCTCGCGCATCGCATCTTTACCTTGAAACCCTGAGAAATAATTTTCGTTTTTCATAATGACCTCACTGTATAATTGGTTGATTACCTAATTTCATCTTTTCTATTTCTATTTTGTTTTCTGCCAGCCTATCTTGTGAGTCCATCTTTAGGCGTTCCATTTCCTGCTTCATTCTTTGAATTTCCATTTCATTTTCGTTTCGCTCTTCTGCTATCTTCTTCTCGGCTTCAAGTTTCGCCATTTCACCTTCATACTTAATCTGTGCTTTAAACGCTTCTACCTCAGCTCTGAGCTTGGCATCTTTATCCCGAAGCTTAGCTTCTTCACGCTTCTGCGCTATTTCATTCATCATCACTTGGTTCGGATTAACTTGCTGATTCTGTAGTGCCTTCTGCTCTTCCATCTGCTTTTGCTCAGCTTCCATCTCTTGCTGGGTCTTCTCCGCATCCATCTGAGCTACTGCATTCTGTATCTCAGGCATCTTCTGCAATTCCATAACATCCATCTGTTGTAATTGCTGAAGCTCTTCATCCGACTTCTTCTTCTCTACCAATAGCCTTTGAACTTCTAGTTGGATTGGGTCGGGTCTTAATGGAAATACATTGGAAGGCGGCAACCCCATACTCTCTTGAGGCGGCATCATCGCACGGCGTTGCTGTAGTTCCGCTAGCTTCTGCTGGAACTCCTCTTGCTTCTGCTGCATCATCTGGTTCAAGGCCTGATAACATTTATGATGCTGAATGTTAGCTTGCAAATTAACATAAGCTTGCATGTTCGACTGCACCATAGGATGTTGTAGTAATCGATTTTTTATCATCACATGTGCGTCGTGGTCTTGAGGGAATGTGGCTTGCAGAGGCTTGTTTTGTAATACCATGGCCACCTCAGAAAGAGGGTCAATAGAGACAGGCTCAGGGGGCTTTGTAAGTATTCTATCTATATCCTGTACATTCATGGCGGAATAAAGCCGTTTAAAGACTTCTCGCAAGTCGTGGATATCGGGATAGCTCTGGGCAAACTTCAATAGAGACTCGGCATATACCAATCGATGAATGTGAGTTAAGGCGTTAACATCTGATACCGGCACGATATGAATATCATCGCTAAAGTCACTGCGCATGATAGAAGAAGAGCCACCCGGCACTGAAAAGACATAGGGGGTATCAGGAAGATATTTAGAGAACAGTCTAAATAATAGCTTGAATTCTCGTTTAAGCGTGGTATGCAATGACCTGAGGATAGTGGAGATAACTTGTTTTTCTACTTCCAGCACTGCCAAAGTAGTTCCAACTGGAGCGGTGGCTCCTAGCTCTGGTATCTTGCTTTCAGCAGTACCACAGATAGTGAGGTTTTGTTGTGATAGCTCTGTTTTTAATTGGAGTGCTTCTGGGGATAGATTAGGATAGGGCAATGGCATGAAAACGTCTTGCAACGGCTCTTCTGTATCAATATTCCTCCATTCCCCTGGCATGATAATAACGTTGTTATCTTCTGAAGAAGCGCTCTTCTTTTTAATTCCTGCTGGTAAGTTCTTGAACTTAAGTAAATCAATGCTTTGTCTTAATAGAACCGTTGAGGCGATGGAGTTAGACCCACACAGATGGGCTTGTCCGATTCCGTAAAGGCCAAAGCCTGACAGATAGTAATAATGTAAGAAACATTCTATCCTTCGGAACTTCTCATCCTGTTTATCCCAGTTCCTTTTAATGCAAACCGTCTTCTTAGTCTCACGACAGATAGTAATGGTATAAGGCCTTCTGCCCTCGAACTTTTTGTCTAGCTTATCAGCCAGATAGTCTGTGTGTACTTCTAGGTAAACAAATTGATTCTTGTTCTCACTATTCCCCTTTGTAACGCCATCCATCTTTTCTATTTTCTTACGGATAGTCTGGGAGTCATCTTCTGAATCATCTGACACTAGCGGAAGGTTAGAGGGCAGATACTCTCCAGAGGCTTCCAGCATCTCTACGTCTCTACGATTCAGTTCCATCCTATGCGTAATGCGGTCTGAAGATAATAGGGTGGTAGTGTTGATATTAACGATGATGTCATGGGGTTTGATGAATCTGGATTTAGGCATATTATCCAGGGGGTCTTGATAGACTTTCTTAAAAGCAGAACCCCAGATGCCAACATAATTAAGCAGCCTCTCAAAGTCTGGGTAATACTCTTCATCGATAGAGGTTAAGTAGTGATTAGAGAATACTTTGACTCTCTCAGACTTCTGCTCTATCTCTTCTGTTGGGTCACCAACAATATCTATCTTACAAGGACCAGCCGCAGGTAGTAGCTCAGCTCTGGCAGTAGCACAGAACCTTAGCCAGCAGATAGACAAAGATGAGTCATATACCGTGCTAAATTGAATATCTTGTACTGAGGAGCCGCTTTTAGGTTCTGATATCGTATAACCTAGATAGGTTAATCCAATCTTCCCTACACGCTCCCACTCAGCCCGTGACTTCTCATCTTCATCGACTTCCTGAATCAATTCATTGGCGATAGCGTTGAGCTCGCCTTCTTCTAGATGTTCAGCCAGGTTCTCATAGAAGTCATCTTCCTCAGGCTCTTCAGGCACTGACAGCTCAGGAGCTTGTAAATCAGTATTATCCCCCGGCGGTATGCCATCAGGCATAGAGTCCATGGAGAATGGGGGTTGCTCCTGCACGATATTCCTATTTAGTTTGTTGAGTCATACAATGATAAATAGGTATTTAGTTAGTGTCAAACATTACTTATGTGATAATACAAACAAACTTAGGGGGTAGATTAGCGTTAAAGGACTTTAGTATTTGATTTTTATGGATTTTTTAATTTTTGTTGGAATAAAAATGATTGGGTAAAGGATTGGTTTTATAAAAAGGCTCTGCGTTAAAGATATTGATGTTTTTGAATGGGATGTATGGGATGCATGGTTCATTAATAGTTGAGGTGGTCTTGGAACCAAAACAGCTACAGGGGACATCATTTTCTGGAAAGCAATAAATCGACGCAAATTTTTTACAGAATGGACATTCTTTTAGGTCTGACATTCTTTTATTATCCCTTTACACAGTTTTCAGAAAGAATCATCCAGAACATTTGGCCTGGGAGCACATCTTCTTTTAGAAATGGATCTACAATCCCTATATGTCCTTTGGATATAGAGTATTGCCCTCTATTAATTTCATAGAACATATTATCATTATTAAATTGAGTAGCTTGTGATACATTTACTTTTTCTCCGGGCTTTAGCTTTTCTTTGGCTACCATCGCGCAAACCTCTTCTTTAATGAAAACATATGCATAACCGTGTAGATCAACATTATTTAGATTCTTATCTAACAAGCTTCCTATAGGATTGTCTTTTATATACTTCTCATCTATCAGGCTTCCTAGAGGATAAAAAGGTCTTGGTGAAGAAAGTACGCTCTTATCTTCAAACCTTCTATTAAAATAAATTATATTTCCCATAAGCTAACGTCCTGAACGTTAAGACAATGGCCGTCACTAAGAACGGCCACAGGTATTCGTTCTACTCTTACACCTTTAGGCTGGTAGACGAATAGGTAGATAATACATAAAAAAAAGGTATATGAAAAGTTTTTCAGGCTTAATCATATACCAAATGTCTTTACTTGTAACATCAAAGTGTATAACATCAAAGGAGATACAACGCATGAGTTTGTATCAATGGGGATTATACCTGGGGGATTTTTACTTGTCAAGCTTTTATTTTTCTAATTCCTCATTTTGGGTCTTCATGAAGAATGCACCTATTAAGGGCATCAAATATCTTTTTTGGTATTAATAAACATTCATCTTTTAAGAGGTTACAGAACTTATTGTAATCAACCAACAGTTTTACTTCTTTTTCTGGCTCTGTAATTTTTCTTGCTTCATTTTCAATTTCAGATTCTTCTATAAAATTTAGTATTTTACCTACTGAACAACATGAATAGCCATTCCACACTGCACCATCTTCCAACATTAATTTAAATTTGTCATAATCAATTGTTACTTTTTTCATAACTTAACTCCAGCCACCCGATAAAGATCAACTGCCTTCTTTAGGTCTTGGCCAACCCCTTCACCCTGTTGATAACAAAACCCAAGGTTAGCTTTTGCTCTTGCATACCCTTGGTCTGCTGCTTGTTGATAAAGTTCTATTGCCCTCTTGAGGTCTTTAGTGACCCCTCTGCCAATGTGATAACACCAACCAAGGGTACATTGGGCGTCTGCCTCTCCATCCATCGCCCTACTTTCTAATAAAATGATTTCTCTTTTAGATATCGACATACTATTACTTCCTTTTTCATAAAATTTATTGCAAATTCCAAGGCTGAAGTTCGCTTGTCTCCTCTATATCTTTGCACTCCGAACCTGACCTGAATGGCTCTTTTTTATTCCGCTTCTTTAGAACAACAACCACTCCGACTGGACAAGCAAGTGAACTATCAGCATATGTAACCCCAAAAGGTAAGCGCTCAAGTATATCTAATGGCTCAATCGTAGTAGGTATATCATCTTCTGCTAAATGAAAATCTATTTCAGCTGATGGGTTATTTCTTACATCAGCATAAATCCTATCGAAAATTTCCTTAAAGCTATGTATGTTCACCACTATCTCCTTATCAGGCAAGTAAGTCCCAGTAATTTTCCATGAAAACCTTATTGAATTCTGGTGGAACCTCAGTTGTTTCACTGAACAACTTTTTAGCAAAATTGTTTAATATGAGCATTTGTTGTGAACTATCTATTAACTCTAATTTCATGCCGTCCTCTTATTAATAAGCCTCATCCACTAATTTTTTAATGTCTTCCCAGTCTTTCTTTTCGAGTGCAACATAATAAGTGTCTTCGTTATACATTTTGTCCCAACCGCCTGTTAAGTCAATACACTCTGAATAATCTTTAAATTTATCATACAATTCTTTGTTTTCATAATGCTCTAAAAGTTCATCATAAACTAAACCAATCATCAAAAAGTCATCGTTTTCATCGTTATTTTCTAATTTTATATTTAATGTATTAGATCCATATAGCGCTCCCACCTCCCAATAAAGCGTACCAGACGGTAACTTCAAAAAATCTTTACGATTGTATATTTTCATGAAATTCTCCTACCTGCTGCTTCATCCTCACAAAAGTCCCTAAGCTCTTTAAGCTTCTCTCTTGTCTCATCTAGTGTAACATCACTCAATATGTCGTCTATCTTCTTAAGCAGCTTAGCCTTATCTATCCCATTTCTCATGATTCTAGCTTTATTCATATCTAGCACTTATTACGCTTTTAATAACATTCTGAAACCCTAACATCTCATGAGGATCAACATTGAAAGTAATTTTAGTATAATTATTGGCTAACAACTCATTTTTACCAAAGTTAATTGATACTTCATAACTAGCATGATATATATTACACTTATTATTCTTTACCCACTTAACTGAAAATTCAGCAATATTATCACCAAACTTAAACTCAGATATTGATTTCACTAACTACCTCCTGTTTATCAATTCAACCATTTATCTACTATCCTGGAAACAATAAATATACCGTTTATTAAATTAAAAGCAAAGAAAGAAAAACCTGAGAGTTTAACAATAGTTGGAATATCTATTGTTAAACTCTCAAACTCAAACTTTGGACTACATAAGAAAGAAACCAACGTAATAACAGTCATTATATCACCAGCTAGTTCTTTTAGATACCATAAATTATTCATCCTTATTTATCCTTTGTATCGTAATCATTCATCATTTCTCTAATGTTATTTTTTATTTTATTCATACTATTATATGTAGTATTTTTAATGGTACCTGCCTTATATATTATCATGTCAATTTCACTTGATAGTATGTTCTCCACAACTTCTATATCATATAATAAACTATTTAATTTTTCATATATAACATTCATCTCTTTATTCATCATTGATTTTTTTACTTTCTCCACATATTCATTCCCAAAATCCTTTAAATCATTATATATCTTATTAAACCTGATCTTATCCTTGCTCTTATCAATAGACATAATCCTATTCCTCTTTGTTTCTGTTAATCAGATAGCGAAAACCCATCATTCTTTCAACGTTATCTATTATTTCATTTAAATCAACACTTACATTCTCTAATAGACATTTCTCACAATGTTCCTTAAATGGAGCATCAAGAATTTCTACAAACTTTTCCACCATGTCATCCTCAACCCTTTCTATATCTACGGAGCCTCCAGCCCTTTTTAATTCCAGCTTTTCAAGAAATTCTCTTCCAAGCTCCTCTAAATCCTTCTTTACCTTGTCAAACTCGGTTAACTTATTTATAGACATCACTACACTCCACAATTTGACTAGCTCTAGCGCCGGAGCGGCACTATAACATTCTCAACTTTGAAAAAAAATACCTCATCAGAACGCCTATGGGTATAGGAAAAATTAATAATATATCCAGATTTAGTCATAAGACTTGCGCTGAGGTTCTTTAGCTTATCCTCGTACTCCTTAAATAAAGCATCAAACTTTTCCAATATCTCCTTCTCAACCTCTTCTAGCTCTAATGAGTCTTCACCCTTTTTAAGTTTCATACTGTCTCCTCAGTTGGTACCGATTTGTCACCGACTCTTAAAAATTGGTAGGTGTAGAAATATCTGTTCAAAATGTTAATCATAAAACTTACTTAAAATGACAAATGTATACGTCAGTTCTTTAACTTAGGTTTACCGAGTAGGATATAGCAATATCTGTCAAATGGCTCATAAGTGAACATTATAATTTCCCATCCTTCTTCTAGCTTTTTTAATAGCTCTAAGAACTTACCAGAAGGACGATTATAGTCAAGAATCTCCTGTAAGCTAATCTTAAATAAAAATCCTTCGAATGATGAATCTACATACGAACTAGCGAATTCCAGCGGAATCTTAGCTTTACTACTAATACTCATTTTTATAAAATTTAAAAGGCACTTTATAATTCCCCCGTTCTGACTTATCTCTAGCTCACTATCTTCATCGTTTTTACTATATTCCTCTTTTTTCTTAGGATTCTTTTTATTCCAGCGCTCTATTGCTCTTTTCCTAGTTTTATGAATTTGTAATATACTAGTACAGCATTTATCGCTCTCACATCTTATATAATAATGAGAAGTTCCCTCACCATCCTTGCATGAATTAATTTCAACCTCAGAACCACACCTTACGCATGGACGAATATTTCCTTCTATTGGCTCCTTATTAAACTCTCTACTACTCTCTTCTCTACTATTCTCTATTTCCTCGAATTCTTTATTAATTTTATTAACATTTTCTTCAGTGAAGGCACTATTTCTATTCCAGACTTCTATTGCTTCTTTCCTAGTTTCATATAACTGAGTACCGCATGAACAGTTCGTACATCTTACACAATAAGGCTTTTTCCCATTCTTAACTAAAGTAGGTAGATGTACCACCATTTCAGCCTTAAAATGACACCTTAAACATCGATAAATCGCTTCTTCTGGTTCCTCATCTTCCTCTTTTTTATTAATATTAAATCCTGGTCCATCATTCCAGGTATTTTCTTTATTCCAGAGCTCTATTGCTTCTTCCTCAGTTTTACATACTCCACTAAAGCATTCACAGCGCATACAACTTACATAATAAGGCAGCATCATATTATTTGATAACCTAATTTCAGCCTGATGAGCACAATTTAAACATAGATTAATACATGGATTAATATTTTCCATCACTTGCCCCCTACCTCAATGAAATACAACATACAAGACCACTCCTAATGTAACAATCATAAAAACATAAGACCCATATAAAGTTAATTCAGTCGTATTAATTACTCACTATTTCATAAAAATTCATTAATAAGACGTTTTAATAAAAATACGTTTTAATAAAAAAAACCATATTAACCAAAAAAGCCAACTCATAAATATTCATCAATAAGATATTTAAGAAGAATAAGCCCCTGCATTACTAACAGAAGAAAAAAAATAATTACTGCTGCTGCCATCAATATCGTTATAACCATCCCTATTACTTTTAAAAACATCATAAACCAGCTCATTTTATTTCCCCATTACCCTTTCCTGTATTACAGCATTCATATAATCTTCTCCAACCATAAGATAAAGAGTATCCAAGTAAGGAACCACTAAACATAAAGATAAATTTATGAAAAATAAAAAAACAATCCATTTTAGTATATTAAATAACTTATAGAAGTTAAAAGGCTTTAGGTAGCTCTCATTCGGACAAGCAACCATAATAAAAGACAATGTCGCACATAAAACACCGAGGACAGAAGCAATAAATCCAGAAACACCACCAATGTTATCCATAGTAAATACTCTCCTCATGCTCCTCGTTAGCATATCTTAAAATTACCATTAAATTTTGTATTTTTTTATCTAACGATGGAGGAAAAAGAACCTGTTGAGGAATTGGATGTCTAAATTCATCAAGCAAAGCTTCGGAAACGGTTCCAGTATTATCTAGTAATAAAACAATTTCCTCACAAAATTTCCCAACGTCATATTCTACAGGACGTTGTTTATATTGTTCATATAGATTTCTGATTTTTAAAGCGAGCTCATCTTTAATTTTTCTATTATCCAGTAAAACCTTTAATGAGCGTATTTTTTCGTCTCTTTTCTTAACTGTTCTGTAAACACCTCTTAATGTTATAAAAAAAAGAAAAAGAAAAACTAATCCTGCTTCTATTTTCCATTCAATAGGGATACCAATTGTACAATAATTCATCTAACCACCTTTAATTCTCTTCACCAGTCTTGTTGATAAAGCTGAACTCTGAAGCTTGTTGATAAAGTTCTGCTGCCTTATCTAGGTCTTGGGTAACTCCTACCCCATGTTTATAACACCACCCAAGGTTTGCTTTCCCCTCTACTAACCCCTGCTCTACGGCCTGTTGAAAAAGCTTAACCGCCTTCTTTGGGTCCTGGTCTACTCCTTTTCCCTCTACATAACAAACACCAAGATTGGATTGTGCTTTTGCATGTCCCTGCTCAGCTGCCTTTTGATAAAGATCAGATGCTTTCTTTAGGTCTTTAGTGACCCCTTCTCCAAATTCATAACAAAGCCCAAAGTTAAATTGCGCTCTTGCATCCCCCTGGCTTGCGGCTCGCTGGTAAAGCTCAGCTGCCTTCTTTAGATCTTTAACAACCCCTCTCCCATCTGCATAACAAACCCCAAGGTTATATTGCGCAGCTATTAACCCCTGGTCTGAGGCCTGTTGAAAAAGCTCAACTGCCTTCTTTAGATCTTTAACAACCCCTCTCCCATCTGCATAACAAACCCCAAGGTTATATTGCGCAGCTGCATACCCCTGATCTGCGGCTTGTTGATAAAGCTCAGCTGCCTTCTTTAGATCTTTAACAACCCCTCTCCCATCTGCATAACAAACCCCAAGGTTATATTGCGCAGCTGCATACCCCTGGTCTGCGGATTGTTGAAAAAGCTCAACTGCCTTCTTTAGGTTTTTGACAACCCCTCTCCCATCTGCATAACAAACCCCAAGGTTATATTGCGCAGCTACTAACCCCTGGTCTGCGGCTTGTTGGTAAAGCTCGGCTGCCTTCTTTAAGTCTTGGGCCACCCCTTCGCCATTTTGATAACAAACCCCAAGGTTATATTGCGCAGCTCCAAATCCCTGGTCTGCGGCTTGTTGAAAAAGCTCGGCTGCCTTCTTTAAGTCTTGGTTAACACCTTTCCCCGCTGCATAACAAACACCAAGGTCACATTGCGCAACTGCATCACCCTTTGCCGCCCTGGTTTTTAATAAAGCGATTTCTTCTTTAGACATCATCATACTATTACCTCTTTAAAGCCAATCAGTTAACACTTATAATTCATCTAACAACATTGCCTTCTCTGACATACCGGTACCCAGTATCTCTTTAATCGCCTTGGCTGGAAACCTTATCAAAATATCATTCTTCATCTTCTTGTTCTTACCGCTTGATAATATCTGCACATAACCAGATCTCACCAAGTTGTTTAAAGCCATCCTGGTCGCTTCCTTACCCCTTCCTACCTTGCGTCCCAACCACTTAATCGACACCCGTACGCTAATATCACCATTACCATAAGCAGAACTATATAATTCCAACCAAATAAGCTTAGATAGGCTACTTATTGAGTTGTCTTCAAAAAGGTAACTCATAAAAACATAAGGTATCTTTCGACCTTTGACTCTATTGATTATTCCAAAAAAATCTTCTGACGAACATACACTCCTATCACCATCCATATCAACGCTTTTTTGTTCTACATCCATACATTGTTTCTCCTTTAATCGATACCAAGGACTCTAAATCTACCCCCAAAGCTAAAGAAAGCTTCTTAGAGAACAGCAGTGAAGGCATCCTAAGGCCACGCTCTATCAAACTAATGCCCCCCTTAGACACTCCAGCCATCTTAGCCAACTCTTGTTGCGTTAAGCCTACGGCTTTCCTGTGCTTTAACAGAAGCTCACCAAAGTTTTTTATTTTAACCATCATTCATTTAATCCCATTTCACTTACAATAGAACTATAGTTTACAGTTGTCAACACTTTTTTAAAATATTTTCACTAAATTATTCTTAGCATATTTTTTAAAAAAGTGTTGACAACCTAAAAACTGCATTCTATAGTTCTACTATAAGTTAACGATTGTAAACAAAAGGAGAGACAAACATGATGAATGAAACAACTATAGAAAAAATTGATTGTCATTTTCAAAATGATTTTTCTTGCAAAAATCATTACTTTAAGATAGATAAATACTCAGCGTTTCCTTGGAAAGATATGTCACTAAATGTGGTTAACTTTAGCTTGTATCTTACGTCGAAGACGGGCGACTTAGACGATATCGAAGACTATATATTTAGCGCATGTGCGCTCATCGAAGATAAAAAGACAGGGAAAACTGCTACAATAATACTCGATGAAAATGAGCCTGCTTCCCTATATTGTGGACATATAGAATCCCAAGGAGAAGGCGATGATAATGTCATACAAATCGACATGAAGCTAGAAGATGGTGAGAAAGTTTATGATGAAGATGGTGGTGAACTATCTGAGATAGTTTCTGGACTTAATTTAAATTTTATATTTTACGAAGCAATTGATAAAGTTAAAGAACTAGACTTGGTTTTAAAAGGCGATGAAGATGAATAGTTACAATGATTATTTTGATGACTACTATAGGAGACAACATATGATGAATGAAAGCATACGAGAGTATATAAACGAGCTAGAGAAAGAGTTAGTCATAAAGGAGGAAATGGATAAGGGTCTAGGGTTAGTGATTTGGGACATAGAAAATATTCTAACTAAGCTTGAGACTGGTGAAAGTCGTGTTTATGAAGCTAGAAGATATCTTGGTCCTACCTTAAAACTTTTAAGAAAAATGCGATTTCAACAAAATTAATAATAGGAGGAAAGAAGATGGATAGTTACAATGATTATTTTAAGGATATGTGGTCTTGGATAGGATGTGAGGAAGTGAACTGGAACGACAGTGAGCTGATAGAACAAGAAGCTAGGTTTAATGATGAAGGAGGAAAATAAGATGGATAGCAAATTAGGATTATTACATCTTGAATCGTGGGCAGGAACAACAAAAGACCCAGTGGAAATTCTAAAAGAAACTCCCAAGCGCTATAAAATAAGATTTTTAGGAGAAACGTGTTTTCAAGGAAAATTTACCAATGGAAAAGAATATTATGTTCCAAAATACGCAGTAAGTAAGGAGATAGTTAATGTCTAAAAAAATATATAATTGTAGATTTTGTAAAGCTCCAATTCCTAATGATGAATTAAAAGATGTTACTATTGGGTATATAGTACTTCCGCTGTGTGAACTTTGTCGCAGCTTAACAATAATAGAGTTTATTAACAAATCCTCTTCTCGTCCTGCCGATTTCTTTGATAACCCAACCATCTCCGATAACCCAACCATCATTAAATCTATAATATTTGTAGGAAATTTAATCCTTTCAGAAATAAAGGAATTAAAAAAACAACATCGTATAGGTAAAAAAAGAGAGAAAACTAAGAAGGCCAGAAATTTGTTATAAAACCTTTCACAAGTTTAATAACTCATTTTCACAGTTAACCTGAAAATCAACAACCTCTAACAATGTTTTAATCCTATTTATCTCCCCCTTCCTTATCCTTTTCCTACTTAATAGCTTATCAAGCTGTTCTGAATAATACTCACGTATGTAAAGCAGCCTCATAAGCCTACTTACAACAGGTTCTCCCTCTTTGCGAAGTTCAGCAATGCCACAAAAAGCCATTTTCTCTTCTATAGTCATATTTTTTATTCTTTCACAATCTTTAGCCTCCATTAGCCTCCCTCTCCTTTTCCAATTGCCCTCATAACCTCTTTATTTTTCATCTCATCACAAACAATAGAATCATCAATAATTTTTATGGCTATCTCAATACGCTTTAAATCACCCCTATATAACAACCTTTTCCACCAACTATTTAATATATATCTCTTACTAGACAACAGTCGATACTTTAAAATGTTTTTAAGTCCTATTTCTAATTCTCTAAAAGCATCTGATTTTAAATAATCTATTGTCCCATCTAACGTGTGACTTCTGTGTCCCATAAAACCTTCTCCTAATCCTTTAAAATCTTATTCTCTATTTCATACTTGTTATTTATAGTAATTACCGGACACCCCCCCCTCTTCAATACATATGCCAAGGTGCTGCGGTCAAAATCGCTGCCAAAATGTATCAGCCTTAACAGACATTCCTTGGAGTCTTTAACAGAACTCACCGGCGTGAAACCCTCCTTATTATGTATCTTCTGAATAGATAAGTTACAAAACTTAGCGACAAGGAGGTAATCTTCGGAGGTCTCTAAAACAATAAAATCATTGCGGAATCTTAAGGAATCAATAATCTCGTTGTAAATCTCTTCTTTACGTGCCAACTCATTAAATAAATATTCATCATCGCTGGTCATCTTATATTTTTTTAGTTTAACCGATTTTTCTTTTTTTTGTCCGTCTTTGGATATAATAACCTTTTTAACCTTTTTTTTCATTGTGTCTTCCTTTTCCAATTGCCCTAATCACTTCAACGCTTTCAAAGAAACAGCTTAAATTGTTATCTTCTAAGAGCTTATGATAATTGTCAAGCAAATCTTTAACCACCTTCCTACCTTTCTCTGTAACGAAAACTTCTTTCCACTTGGTAGCATGCCCTTTTTTAGCTTTACTAATTCGACTTCTATTAACCTCAACATAGCCTTTCCTGGCCAAGATAAAAGCGTTTCTAAAGATAGTGGTTCTATCAAAGAATACTTTTTTGGAAAATGAACCGATGTTAATAAAATCA
>Ga0207652_10000272_pt1 | contig 53831 bp, 53 predicted proteins | sample KBSC63BmetaG_FD_184334 | JGI IMG/M metagenome (GOLD analysis project Ga0207652, IMG submission 184334) | Corn rhizosphere microbial communities from Kellogg Biological Station, Michigan, USA - KBS C6-3B metaG (SPAdes) (version 2) | ecosystem: Host-associated > Plants > Roots > Rhizosphere ... | reverse complement strand
GGCGATCGCCGTCGGCACGTGGTGCGCGGTGGCCAGCGCCACCTGGCCGACGGCCATGAGCGCCGCACCGGTGAGGATCATCCGGCGGGAGCCGAACCGGTCGAGCAGCGTACCGACCGGGATCTGCATCGCGGCGTAGACGGCGAGCTGCAGCACGCTGAACAGCGACAGCAGCGCCGGGCTGACACCGAAGCGGTGCTCGGCGTCGATCGCCGCGACGCCGAGCGAGCCGCGGTGGAAGACGGCGACGACGTAGGCCGCGACGCCGACGCCCCAGACGAGCCAGGCTCGCCGGGGCGTCCGGTCGAGGTACGCCGGGCCACTCACCCCTGGGACAGCAGTGGACACCGGCCGGGTGTTCCCGGCCGGTGCGGGGTCAACGACCCATGCGCACCAGACCGCCGGGGCGCGCCCCGGTCGGCTTGCCGTCCTCGAACGTCACCTCGCCGGCGACCACCGTCGCGCGGTAGCCGTCGACGTGCTGCACGAGGCGGCGGCCGCCCGCAGGCAGGTCGAAGACCATCTCCGGCGCGTGCAGCGTGAGGTTGTCGAGGTCGACGAGGTTGAGGTCGGCGCGCTTGCCCGGCGCGATGACGCCCCGGTCGGTGAGCCCGTAGACGCTCGCCGTGCGGCCGGTCTGCAGGTGCACGACCTGCTCCAGCGGCAGCCGCGGGCCGCGCGCCCGGTCGCGCACCCAGTGCGTCAGCAGGAACGTCGGCATGCTCGCGTCGCAGATCAGCCCGCAGTGCGCACCACCGTCGGACAGGCCGAGCACGGTGGTCGGGTGGGTCATCATCTCGCGCAACGCCTCGTGGTCGGTGTCGACGTACGACGCGAGCGGGGCGAAGATCAGCGCGGTGCCGTCGCGCTCGAGCAGCCAGTCGAGCACGACCTCCTGCGGGGTGCGGCCGGTCGCGGCGGCCACCGCGGCGACCGACGTCGACGGCGCCGGCTCGTAGTCGGGCGGGTCGCCCAGCGGGAACATCTGGTCCCACCGCGACATCAGCGCGAGCGCGATGGGGTCGCTGGTGCCCGGCTCCTCCGCGAGCAGCGCGCTGCGGACCTCCGGCCGCCGCAGCTGGGCCACCCGCTCGGGCAGGGGCAGCCGCGCGAGGCCCGCACAGGTCGGGTGCGTGATGAACGGGTGCAGCGACGACTGCAGCCCGAAGAGCATGCCGGTCGGCCGGCAGGAGACCTGCGGCACGATCCGCAGGCCCTCGTCGGCGAGGGCAGCCGCGTCGGCCAGCGCGTCGCGGTAGCCCGCCGGCGCCCAGGGCTCCTGCGCCAGCGCATAGGTCACGGTCGCGCCGGTGCGCCGCGCGATGTCGACCATCCAGGCCCGCTCCGGCTCGCGCGCGCCGTTGTCCGACACCAGCTGGAAGACGCCGTGCCCGGCCCGGCGCAGCCCCTCGCCGATGGCGCGCAGCTCGTCGGGCGCGGCCGAGGTGCCGGGGACGAACCCGTGCTTCGAACGGTGCAGGATCGTGCGCGAGGTGGTGAAGCCGGCCGCGCCGGCCTCGAGGGCCTGCGCCGTCAGATCGGCCATCGCGGCCATGTCGTCGGGCGTGGCCTCGTCGTGCGCCCGCTCGCCCATGACGTAGGCGCGCAGCGCGGCGTGCGGCACCTGCGCGACGACGTCCATGGTGCGCGGCGTGCGCTCGACGAACGAGAGGTAGCCGTCGAAGGACTCCCACTGCCAGTCGATGCCCTCGTGCAGCGCGGTGCCCGGGATGTCCTCGACGCCCTCCATCAGCTCGATGAGGAAGTCTTCGGCGCCCGGCCGCACGGGGGCGAAGCCGACGCCGCAGTTGCCCATCACGACGGTCGTCACGCCGTGCCAGCTCGACGGGGACAGCTCTGGATCCCAGCTCACCTGGCCGTCGTAGTGGGTGTGGATGTCCACCCAGCCGGGGGTCAGCAGCAGGCCGTCGGCGTCGATCTCGCGGCGGCCGATGCCGACGCCGGGCTCGACGGCGGCGATGCGGTCGCCGTCGACGGCGACGTCTGCGGTGCGGGCGGGGGCGCCGGTGCCGTCGACGACGGTCGCGCCACGGATCACGAGATCATGCATGGCGGGCACTGTACGCCGAACCTGACGGACCCGTCAGGTAGGTTCGCGCAGCCCGATCGCCTCGGCCCACAGCGTCGTGAGCAGCTCCGCCGCCTTGGCCGGGCGCATCGGCGGATCGGCGGGGTCGAAGACGTAGGTCAGGTAGCAGAAGCGGTCGGCCATCGCGGTCAGCGCCCGCGCCACCGCCCGCAGGTCGCCGGTCACGTCGACCAGCCCGGCCGCGCGCCCGCGCCGCAGCTCGCGAGCGACCTGCTCGTCGATGAGGCAGATCAGGTCGCGGCGTACGGCGGCGAGATCGACGTCGGTGTGGGTGACCTCCTCCCACACCCGCCACAGCGCGGCGCCTTCGGCGTAGTGCAGCACGAAGGTGCCGATCATCGCCTCGAGGCCCTTGCGGCCGTCGCGCACCCGCCAGGCCATCCGCCGCGACTCGACCAGCTCGGCCACGCCGGCGTTGACCAGCTGCCCGAGCACGTCGCCGCGGTCCCGGAAGTACTGGTAGAAGGTGCCGGTCCCGACGCCGGCCCGCTCGGCAATCATCGCGACCGAGGAGGATTGGAAGCCTGTCTCGGTGAATACGTCGTACGCCGCCTGCATCAGCTTGCTGCGGGTGCGGGCGCCACGTAGGCCGAGCGGCACCTCCTGCCCGTCCTCACGCCGGAAGAGCTCGGCCTCACGGGCCTGGACGGCGGCGAGGACGGGACGGGCGGAGTCGGCGGACGACGGTGACATGGCGCGCATCGTCGCACGTCCGCAAATGCCCGCAACCTACGTTGACGCCCCTCGGCCGGTACTTCAGTCTCACCTGAAGCCATCGTCAGGTCGGAGGGTCACCCCATGCTGCCGCTGCGTTCACGGAGCCTTGGCGGCGCCGAGCCGCTCACGCTGCACGCCCGGTCGGTCATCTTCGGGATGGCGCTGACGATCGGGGCAGCCGGCATCGGCTACCTCGCGCACCCCTCGCCCAAGCAGCAGGTGCTGCAGGTGGGCAGCCTCGCACCCGGCCAGGCCGGCATCGGCAGTGACGGCGGCGTCGTCCCGGGCAGCGGCGGTCAGGCGCTGAGCAGCGTCTCCGGCGGCGCGGGTTCGGGGTCCACTCTCGCCGGAAGCTCCAAGATGGCCGGCGCCGGCAGCAGCGGGGCCGGATCCGCGGCCTCGGGCGGTGCCGGTGGCGGCGCGGGCGGCGGCACCACGGCGGCCGCCGCGGAGAAGTCCGGCCAGCTGAGCTACGGACCACTACGGGCCACCGACCAGGGCGTGACCAAGGACGGCATCAAGCTCGGCTTCCTCATCGCCAACACCAACCAGCTGTCGGCCGCGGGCTTCAACGCCGGACTGGCCGGCGACCAGACGAAGATCATCACGGCCTGGACCAACGAGATCAACCGCACCGGCGGCGTGCTCGGCCGCAAGCTGTCCGCCTACAGCCAGACGTTCAACGTGCTCGACGCCAACGACATGCAGGCGGCCTGCAAGACGATGACGCAGGACCAGAAGGTGTTCTCGGTCATCACGACCGGCGGCTACGACTCCGTCGCGCAGCTGTGCATCGCGAAGGAGAACAAGACGCCGTTCATCAGCACCGACCCCGAGCCGGCGAGCTGGTACAAGCAGGCGGCGCCCTACATGTGGGCGACCTTCATGAACAAGGACCGGCTGGCCCTCAACCAGGCCAAGTGGCTGGCGACCTACAAGTACCTGCACCCCAACGACAAGGTCGGTGTCATCTACCACGACATCCCCAACGTCGCCCCGTCGGTCGAGGGCAGCCTGCTGCCTGCGCTGAATGCCAATGGCATCCACCCGGTCGACGTTGTCAAGCTCGTCAGCGACAGCAACCAGGCGCTCGCGCAGGTGTCCAACGCCGTGCTCGACATGCGGCAGAAGGGCGTCACGTTCGTCATCTTCGAGATGAACCTGATCTACAAGTCGAAGTTCATGCAGGAAGCGGACAAGGAGCAGTGGCACCCGCGCTACACGGACAGCGACGAGTACTTCGGCTGCGGTGACTTCGTCACCAGTGCCTACCCGCCGAGCCAGTTCGACGGCACGCAGTGCCTGGGCACCACGCTGTCCGGTCTCAAGAACGCCGACCAGCTGACCAACGCGTTCACGAAGTACTGCGACGAGGTCTACAAGCGCACCTACCCACAGGGCTACGCCACCGAAGGCAGCAACAAGTCCAACCAGGACACCCAGCGCCTGCTCAACTACCAGATGGGCTCCGAGATCCTGCTCTGGAAACAGGCCGCCGAGCGGGCAGGAACACAGCTCACCAGGGCGCTGTGGGGCAAGGCGATGGGCATGACCGGCCGCTACGCCCAGCAGGTCGTGTTCTGCAGCATGACGTTCGGGCCGAACAAGTGGGACGGCTCGGACGAGCTGTCGGTCGCGCAGTGGCATGCCGAGGCAAGTGACGGCTTCGCCGCCGACAAGTTCCACCAGAACCCGCCCGGCTGCTTCAAGAACTACTACTGAGCGGCAACCGGATGACCACCACCGTGCCGGCGCCCGCCACAGCCGACCTCGCCGACGACATCACCGACGCCGTCACCGCACCGGTCGATCCCGTCGCCGGTGCTGCCGGCCCGCCGCTGCGCGATGTCCTCGCCCGCTACGGCGCCGCACCGCTGTTCGCGCTCGCCTCGATAAACCTCATCGACAACCTCGACCGGGCCGCGTTCATCACCCTCGCGCCCAACATCAAGGACGCGTTCGGCCTGTCGCAGGCCGCGATCAACGGCATCAACGGCGTGGCCGCGGTGCTCGTCGTCGCGGGCGCGATCCCGTTCGCGGTGCTCGCCGACCGCGGCCGCCGGGTGCGGCTCGCCGCGATCGCCGCGGCCATCTGGTCGGTGCTGACGTTCGCGACCGCTCTGGTCACGAGTGCCGTGCAGCTGACCGTCGTCCGCATCTTCTCCGGTCTCGGGCAGGCGGCGATCGAGCCCGTGCACGGCAGCCTGATCGCCGACTACTACCCGGTGCACGCGCGTGGCCGGGTCTACGGCGTACACCAGTCGGCGTCGCCGCTGGCCGCTATCTTCGGCCCGCTCGTGGCCGGAGGCGTCGCCGCGCTCGTCGGTGGCACCGCCGGCTGGCGGTGGGCGTTCGCGGTCATCACCCCGCTCGGCATTCTCGGCGCGGTCGCGGTGTCCCGGTTGCGCGAGCCCCGCCGCGGCGGGCAGGAGGCGCACGCGCTGGAAGGCCGACTCGCGCAGGAGGGGTTGCACGGCGACGCCGACGTGCGCGTCCCGCTGATGACCGGCGTACGCCGCTTGATGGCCATCCGCACGCTGCGCTACCTCTACCTCGGCATCGGCGTGCTCGGCTTCGGGCTCGTCAGCGGGCCAGTGCTGGTGAGCCAGTACTTCGAGGACGTCTGGGGCGTCGGGTCGTTCGGGCGCGGCGTGATCTTCTCGATAGCCGGGCTGGGCACGATGGTCGGCCTGGCGATCGGGGGCGTGGTCGGGGACCGGTTGTTCCGGCACGCGCCATCGTGGCCGCTGTTCCTCGCCGGTGCCGGGCTGGTCGCCTACACGGTGGTCACCGCACTCGCGCTCTACGCGCCTGCGCTCGCGCTGGTCGTGGCGATCCTGGTGCTCGCCAACACGGGGGTCGGGGTCGTCGTCGCGCCGATCCGGCAGATCCTCGCGGCCACCAGCCCGCCGGCGCTGCGCGCGCTGAGCTTCGCCATGCTGGGAATCTTCATCCTGCTGATGGGCGGTTTCCTCGGTGGCATCGCACTGGGTGCGGTCGCCGACGCGACCAGCGCGCGGGTGGCGATGACGGTGCTGGTCGCTCCCGGCGTACTCGCCGGCTACCTCGTCGCGAAGGCGACCCGGCACGTCGACGGCGACATCGCGATGGTCGAGGCCGACGTCATGGAGTCGGCCCGGGCGGACGAGCGGCGCCGCAACCATGCCGGCGCGTTGCTCGAGGTGCGCAACCTCGACTTCTCCTACGGCAACCTGCAGGTGCTCTTCGACGTCGACCTCGATGTCCCCGAGGGCGAGATCGTGGCGCTGCTCGGCACCAACGGCGCGGGCAAGTCGACGCTGCTCCGGGCGGTCTGCGGACTCGACCACCCGACCCGCGGCTCGATCCGCTTCGCCGGCACCGACATCACCTACCTCGAGGCCGAGCAGGTGCTCGGCCTGGGCATCACGCAGATGCCCGGCGGCAAGGCCATCTTCCCGGGCATGTCGGTCGCGGAGAACCTCCGCGCCGCGGCGTACTCCTTCCGCAAGGAGCGTGCCCGCATCGACGCCGACATCGCCCAGGTCGAGGAGTGGTTCCCGATCCTGGGGCAGCGCCGCGGGCAGGCCGCCTCGACGCTGTCGGGCGGCGAGCAGCAGATGCTGGCACTGGGCAAGGCGTTCCTCACCCGGCCGCGGCTGCTCTGCATCGACGAGCTGTCGCTCGGCCTGGCCCCGGCGATCGTCGAGAAGCTGTTCGCGATCGTGCGCGAGATCCATGCGCGCGGCACGAGCGTGCTGATCGTCGAGCAGTCGGTCAACGTCGCGCTGAGCCTCGCGACGACCGCGGTGTTCATGGAGAAGGGCCAGGTGCGGTTCACCGGTCCGGCGCGCGACCTGCTCGAGCGCCCGGACCTGCTGCGCTCGGTGTTCCTCGAGGGGGCGGCCCGATGAGGATCGGCTTCGACGTCATCACCCTGGGGGCAATCCACGGGCTGCTCTACGGCGCGCTCGCGATCGGCCTCGTCCTCATCTACCGGGCGCAGCGGTTCGTCAACTTCGCGCACGCGAACCTCGGCCTGATCTCGTCCGTGCTGCTTGGCAAGCTCGTCATCGACGAGCACGTGCCGTACGGCGTGGCGCTGCCGGCTGCCCTGGCCGCCGGCGTCGCAGTCGCCGGGCTCGTCGAGCTGACCGTGATCCGCAGGTTGTTCACGGCGCCGCGGCTGGTGCTGATGGTCGCGAGCATCTTCCTGGCCCAGCTGCTGCTCATCCCGCGGCTCGTCGGCGCCATCAACGCCGACCGGCAGAAGATCGTGCTGCAGGGCTTCCCCGTGCCGTTCCACGCGACCGTGCACATCGGCAACCTCGTCGTCGACTCCAGCGACCTGCTGATCGTGCTCGTCGTGCCGGCGCTGGTCGCAGCACTCGCGGCGTTCTTGCGGTTCTCCGCCTACGGCCAGGCGATCCGGGCCGCAGCCGAGAACCCGGAGGCCGCCCGGCTGGCCGGCATCTCGGTCAAGCGCATGTCGACGCTGGTGTGGCTCATCGCCGGGCTGCTGTCGGCGGTCACCGCGGTGCTGCACGCGCCCAGCGAGTCGACGTTCGTGCTCGGCGGCACCGGCGCCAGCCTGCTGGTGCGGGCGCTGGGTGCCGGCCTGATCGCGAAGATGACCAACCTGCCGGTCGCTTTCGCCGCGGGCGTCGGGATCGGCGTCGTCGAAGCCATCACGTTCGCCAACCAACCGGCGGGCAGCACCGTCGAGGTGGTCGTCTTCGCCGTCGTGATGATCGGCCTGCTGTGGCGCTCCCGCGAGCTGTCCCGTGCCACCCGCGACGCCGGCGCCGCGGTCAACTTCGGCGCCGAGCCGCGGCCGCTGCCGCGCCGGGTCGCCGCGCTGCCGCAGGTGCGCCAGCTGACCGCGGTGACGGTCGTGGCCGCCACCGTTCTCGCCGCCGCGGCCCCGCTGCTGCCGTTCGCCGGGCTCGACACCAGCGCGAAGACGTTCCTCATGACGCTGGTGACCGTCTACGCGATGGTCGGGCTGTCGCTGTGCCTGCTGACCGGCTGGGGCGGCCAGGTGTCGCTGGGGCAGTTCGCACTCGTCGGCGTCGGGTCGTTCGCCGCGGCCCGGCTCGCCGCGCAGGGGCTGCCGTTCTGGGCGATCCTCCCGGTGGCCGGCCTCATCGGCGTCGCCGTCGCGGTGCTCGTGGGCCTTCCCGCCGTACGCATCCAGGGGCTCTTCCTGGCAGTCGCGACGATGGCGTTCGCCGTGCTCGCCTACGGCTACCTCTTCCAGCAGCCGGCCCTGGTGGGCAACGCCTCGGGCGAGTTCCTCTCGCGGCCGACGGTGCTGCACTCCGAACGCGCCGTCTACTGGCTCGGCCTCGGGCTCGTCGTCCTGTTCGCCGTGCTGATCCGCAACTTCCGGTCGACCGCAGCCGGTCGCATGCTGGTCGCGGTGCGCGACAACGACCGCGCCGCCCGGTCCGCGGGGATATCGGCGACCGGGGCGCGGCTGCTGGCGTTCGCGCTGTCGGGCTTCATCGCGGCGTGTGCCGGGGTCGTCTACGCCTACGCGCAGCAGCGCTACCTCTCGACCAACTTCGACCCCGACACCAGCTTCACGATGGTGACGATGGCGGTCATCGGCGGCCTCGGCTCGATCCCCGGTGCGCTGCTCGGCGCGGTCGTCGTCTTCGGCATCCCGATCCTGTTCCGCGGCAGCGAGGCGAGCCAGCTGATCCAGTTCCTCGTCGGCGGCGCGGGTGGCCTGTTCGTGCTGCTGTTCCTGCCGCGCGGGGCCGCCGGCCTGCTGTACGACGCCCGCGACGCCCTCGTCGCCAGGATCGTGCGACGGGTCGACGGGCTGCCCGCACCGCCGCGGATCGTGCCGCCGCTGCGCAAGCTGTGGCACGTCGCGCTCGGCCGGCCGGAGCCGGTCCAGTGAGCCCGCGCACGGCCCGGCGGCCGGCGGCGGAAGCGGTCATCGAGCCGGCCACCGAGGCAGCCGCCGATCCTGCGCCTCAGCCGCCAGCCGAGCCGGTCGTCGAGACTCCCGTCGAGCTGCCCGAGCGACCCCTGTCGGTCGAGGGCCTGACGGTGACGTTCGGCGGCGTGCGGGCAGTCGACGACGTCTGGCTGACGGTCGAGCCGGGCGAGACCGTCGGGCTGATCGGCGCGAACGGCGCCGGCAAGACGACGCTGATGGACTGCGTGTCCGGCTACGTGACACCGCAGCGCGGCGCGATCCGGCTCTTCGGCGAGGACGTCACCCACCACGCCCCGGAGCTGCGCCCCTACCTCGGGCTCGGCCGCAGCTTCCAGGACGCCCGGCTCTACCCGGGCCTGACGGTCACCGAGACGCTGCTGGTCGCGCTCGAGCGGCACGCGCCGACGGGACTGTTCGCCGGGCTGCTGGGGCTCGGCGGGACGACCGAGCGGGTGAAGCGCGCGGCGGTCGAGGAGCTTGTCGGCATGACCGGGCTGGGCGACTACGCCGACTCGCTGACCGGCGAGCTGTCGACCGGCACCCGCCGGGTCGTCGACATCGCCTGCATCCTCGCCCAGGCGCCGTCGCTGCTGCTGCTCGACGAGCCGACCGCGGGCATCGCCCAGCGGGAGACAGAGGCGTTCGGGCCGCTGCTGCGCCGGCTCAAGGAGCAGCTCGGCTGCGCGATCCTGCTGATCGAGCACGACATGCCGCTGATCATGAGCCTGTCCGACCGCGTCTACGCGATGGAGTCCGGACGGGTCATTGCCGAGGGCACCCCGGCCGAGGTGAAGTCTGATCCACGGGTGGTCGCCAGCTACCTCGGCAGCACGGAAGAAGCCATCAACCGCTCGACGCACGCAGGAGCCGCCCGATGACCGCAGAGGCCCCGCCGCGCACGCTGGTCGTCGACGCCGACTCGCACGTCCTCGAGCCGGCCGACCTGTGGTTGCGCCACCTGGAGCCGCGCTTCCGCGACCGCGCGATCCGCATCGAGGAGCGCGACGGCGTCGAGCACCTCGTCATGGGTGAGCAGGTCATCATGGCCGGCAACCTGGCCGGGCTCGGCGGCGCGCACATCGAGCGCCGCGAGCTGTTCGCGCCGGGCATGCGCTACGCCGACGGCTGCCCGCCCGCGTCCTACGACGCGGCTGCCCGGCTCGCTCTCTACGACGAGTGGGGCGTCGACGCCGGCCTCGTCTTCCCGACCATCGGCATCCTGCCGTTCCCTTGCGACGACCAGGACCTGGTCTCGGCCTACCGCCGCGCCTACAACACCTGGCAGGCGGAGTTCGCCGCCGACGGCGACGGGCGCGTGCTGCCGGTCGCGCACCTCAACCTGGAAGACCTCGACGAGGCGGTCCGGGAGCTGGACCGCTGCCTCTCACTCGGGTTCCGCGGCGTCTTCTTACCGCCGGAGCTGATCGGCGAGCGGCGGCCGGGCGACCCCCACTTCGACCCGCTGTGGCGCCGGTGCGCAGAGGCGGGAGTGCCGCTGTGCATCCACGTCGTGGTGCGCTTCGGCGGCTCGGGACTGCCCTACGAGCCGTGGTTGCTGTCAGGCGCCGGCATGACGTTCGGCTTCGCGCTCACCGCGGTCGGCCAGATCGTGCCGACCGTGACGTCGATGGTGCTCGACGGCGTCTTCGACCGGATCCCCGAGCTGAAGGTCGTCTGCGTCGAGGCAGGCTGCGGCTGGGCGGCGCACCTGATGGACCGGCTCGACGAGAAGTACGCCACCGTCGGCACGCTGTTCCCGCAGCTCGAGCTGCTGCCCAGCGACTACCTGCGCCGCAACGTGTTCTACGTCGCCGAGCCGGCCGAGCGCACGATCGGCCCGATGCTCGACCTGGTCGGCGAGGACCGCATCCTGTGGGGCTCGGACTTCCCGCACATCGACTCGACGATGCAGGCGCCCGACGAGATCCGCGCCTCGCTGGCCGCCCTTCCGGTGGAGCGGCGCGCAGCGGTGCTCGGTGGCAACGCAGCCGGGCTGTTCGGTGTCTGAACCCTGGTTCGCCGGCGCACGGCTCGGCATGTTCGTGCACTGGGGACTGGCCAGCGTCCACGGCTGCGAGCTGTCGTGGCCGCTGATCGGCACGGCGATGCCCGCGCTTCCCTCGTCGCAGCCGATCGCCGTCGACGACTACTACGCCGCGGCGGAGAAGTTCCGCCCCGAGCCGGGCTCCAGTCGTGCGTGGATGCGCGAGGCCAGCGCTGCCGGCATGACCTACGCCGTGCTCACGACCAAGCACCACGAGGGCTACGCGCTCTGGCCGTCGGCCCACACCGACTTCCACCACGACCGCGACCTCGTCGCGGAGTTCGCCGACGCGGCTCGCGACGAGGGGCTTCGCGTCGGCTTCTACTTCTCGCTGCCGGACTGGCACGACCCGGACTACCCGGCGATGCAGCAGGGTGAGGGCGGCTACGTCGCCCACGTGCTGCGCCGCTCCTCGCCCGAGGCCTGGGCACGGTTCCTCGACCGCATGTTCGGCCAGGTGCGCGAGCTGCTGACGAACTACGGCGCGGTCGACGTGCTGTGGTTCGACGGAGGGTGGGAGCGCACCGCCGACGAGTGGCGGGCCGACGAGCTGCGCGCGATGATCCGCGAGCTGCAACCCGGCTGCCTGGTCAACGACCGGCTGCCGGGACACGGCGACTTCGACACGCCCGAGCAGCTGGTCCCCGCGGTGCCGCCGGCGCGCGCCTGGGAGACCTGCCTGACGATGAACCGGTCGTGGGGCTACGTCCCCGACGACCACGACTACAAGTCGCCGACCTCGCTCGTGCACTCGGTCTGCGAGGTCGCCGGCCGCGGCGGCAACCTGCTGCTCAACGTCTCACCCGGGCCCGACGGGCAGCTGCCGGCTGAGCAGATCTCCCGCCTGTCGGCTCTCGGCACGTGGATGTCCGCGCACGCGGAGGCGATCCACGGCACGGCCGCGGGGCTGGAGCCGTGGCAGTTCTACGGCCCGACCACGAGGTCGGGCGACCGTGTCTACCTGCACCTGCTGGCCCGGCCCTACGAGTCGGTGACGGTCCGCGGCGTTCGCGTACGCCGGGTCCGTGCGGTCACCCACGTCGCCTCGGGAACGCCGCTCGGCTGGCAGCCGCGGCTGGCCGCCGCCGACGAGCTCGGGCTGGCCGGCGACCCGGTCGGCGAGATCGTCGTCGAGGTGCCCGACGAGTGCATCGACGACCACGCCACGGTGATCGCCCTGGACCTCTGAGCCGCCAGGTCCGGGCTCAGGCCACCCGGCGGAGCCGGGCCGACAGGTGCGGTTGCATCTCCTGGCCGACCGCCGCCATGTCCATGGCGTACATCAGCTCGTCACCCACCAGGCCGTAGAGCCGGTGCTCGGCCGTGACCTCCTTGGCGGTCCGGGTGCGTGCCAGCAGGTCCGTGGCGATCTCGACCTTCGTGCCGTCGACCCGGCCGTAGAAGATCTCGACGAGGCCGGTCGGCTGGGCCAGGAGCACCTCGACCGACCCGTCGTCCTGCGGCCGCCAGAAACCGACCTCGCGGCCCATCGGCACGTCGGGGTCGTCGACCCGCCAGGTGCGCGAGGCGTACTGCACGACCGGTTTTCCGTACGTCGTAAAGGAAATCTCCTGCCCGTAGGCGAAGTCCTGCTCCAGCGTCGGGTAACCGCCGACGCCCTCCCCGCGCCACGTGCCCAGCAGGAAGTCGAGGGTCATCCGACGAGCTCCCAGCGCTGCGGGCGCTGGCCGGTCGACCGGATGCGCCCCTGAGTCTGCAGCACGATCAGGTGGGCCAGCGTCTCGCCGTTGGCCGCGCGGCGCATGAAGCCCTGGATGTCGTCCCACGGCCGCGACCAGGACAGCCGCGTGGTGGCCTCCCAGCAGGTCAGCCCGGGGCTGGCCGCGACGACGGCCGCGATCTCGTCGAGCCGCCGGCGGTGGTGGGCGAGCAGGTCGTCGACCCGTTCGGCCAGCCCGGCGAAGCGCCACTCGTGGGCAGGCAGCACCTCGTCGGACGCGCAGCCGCGCACCTTGGCCAGCGACTCCATGAAGTCGGCGAGCGGGCTGGTCGTCGACTGCGTGTGCATCGACACGTTGGGCGTGATCCGCGGCAGCACGTGGTCGCCGGTGAGCACCAGCCGGCGGGACGGTTCGGAGAAGCACAGGTGTCCCGGGGAGTGGCCCGGCGTCCAGATCGCGTGCAGGTCCCAGCCGGGCAGGTCGAGCTTCTCGCCGTCGTCGATGTAGCGGTCGGGCTCGGCGAGCGTCACCAGCTCGCGCACGCCGAGGGACGCCGACGACATCACTCCCAGCTCGTCGTCGGGCACCCCGCAGTCGGCGAGCAGGTCGCGCATCTGCGTGACGAGGTCGTCCATTCCGGGGCCGTAGCGCGCCGGCAGCAGCGACGCGTCGGCCTCATGGATACCGACCCATGCTCCGGACGCCTCGCGCACCCGGCCGGCGAGCCCGAAGTGGTCGGGGTGGATGTGCGTGATGAGCACGGCACGGACGTCGGTGATGTCGTAGCCCGCGGTCCGCAGGCCTGCGCACAGTGCCGCCCAGGACTCGTCGGTGTTCCAGCCGGAGTCGACGATCGCGACGCCGTCGGGCAGCGCGAGGGCGTAGACGAGCACGTAGCGCAGCGGGTTGTTCGGGATCGGGACCGGGATCGACCACAGGCCGTCGCGCACGGCCTCGACCGGCGGGAGCACGTCGTCGTGCCACGCCTGCCGCTGCGCGGTACCGGTGATCTCGATCATGCGGGTTCCTCCATCACCACGAGCACAGTGCCCGCGTCGACCTGCTGCCCGGTGTCGACCCGCACCTCGGCCACGGTGCCGTCGGCGGGCGCCGTCACCGCGTGCTGCATCTTCATCGCTTCGAGGACGACCAGCTGCTGGCCGGCCCTGACCCTCGTCCCCGGCGCCACCTCGACCCGCAGCACCGACCCGGGCATCGGCGCCGTCAGCGAGCCCGCATCGAGGGCGTGCGCCGGGTCGGGGAACCGCGGCACCTCGGTCAACGCCGAATATCCGAGGGGGGAGTCGACGTGCCACCGGTCCGCGCTGTGACGCACGCGGAAGACCCGGCGTACGCCGTCGGTCTCGAGCGTCACCTCGGTCGGCCCGGCCGACAGCAGGCGCAGGCCGTCGTGACCGTCGACATGCAGCCCGTCGCGCTCGAGGGTGTAGGCCACGTCGTGACGGCCGTAACGCCCCTCGAAGGCAAGCTGTTGCGGCTGCGACGGGTTGTTGCGCCAGCCGCTCGGCAGGTCCGGCCAGACCGCGGCCCGCGCGCGCGCCGCTGCTTGCCCGGCCAGCGCGGCGGCGAGCGCGTGCACGGCCTCCGCGCCGGCGTCGGCGAGCGGGCGGCCGAGATCGGCGGGATCGTGCCGCTCGAGGAAGCCCGTGTCGGTGCCACCGGCGAGGAACTCCTCGTCGCGCAGGATCCGCACCAGCAGGTCGCGGTTGGTGACGAGCCCGTGGATGCGCGCGGTCGCCAGCGCGGTGGCGAGGGTGCGCGCTGCCGCGGCACGGGTCGGCGCCCACGACACGACCTTGGCGAGCATCGGGTCGTAGTAGTGCGACACGACGCTGCCCGACTCGACGCCGGAGTCGACGCGGACCGAATCGGGGATCTGGAACTGCTCGACGGTGCCGGTGACGGGCAGGAAGTTGCGCTCGGCGTTCTCGGCGTAGAGCCGCACCTCGATGGCATGCCCGCGCATCGGCGGCACCTCGGGCAGCCGCTCGCCTTCGGCGACGCGGACCTGCAGCGCGACGAGGTCGAGCCCGGTGACCAGCTCGGTGACCGGGTGCTCGACCTGCAGCCGGGTGTTCATCTCGAGGAACGCGAACTCCCCGTCCGGTGCGAGGACGAACTCCACCGTGCCGGCGCCGACGTAACCGACCGCCTTGGCCGCCGCGACGGCCGCCGCCCCCATGCGCTGCCGCAGCGCCTCGTCGACGGCGGGCGAGGGCGACTCCTCGACGATCTTCTGGTGCCGGCGCTGGATCGAGCACTCGCGCTCGTAGAGCGAGACGACGTTGCCGTGGGTGTCGGCGAACACCTGGATCTCGACGTGCCGCGGCCGCTGCACGTAGCGCTCGACGAAGACCGTGCCGTCGCCGAACGACCGCTGCGCCTCGCCCTGTGCCGCCTCGACCGCCGCGGCCAGGTCGGCCGGAGCGGAGACGAGCCGCATGCCGCGGCCGCCCCCGCCGGCGGACGCCTTGACCAGCACCGGGAAGGCCTCGCCCGGGATGTCGTCACCGGGTCCCCACGTCGGCAGGATCGGCACGCCCCCGGCGGACACCAGCCGTTTGGCCTCGAGCTTCGAGCCCATCGCGGCGATCGCGTCGGGCGGCGGCCCGACCCAGGTCAGCCCCGCGTCGACGACGGCGCGGGCGAAGTCGGCGTTCTCCGACAGGAAGCCGTAGCCGGGGTGCACGGCGTCGGCACCGGTGGCCTTCGCCGCCGCGAGGATGAGGTCGACGCGCAGGTAGGTGTCGGTGCTGCTCGCGCCGGGCAACCGCACCGCCTCGTCGGCCTCGGCCACGAACGGCATGTCGGCGTCGGGGTCGGAGTGCACGGCGACGGTCGCGATGCCCAGCTCGCGGCAGGTGCGGAAGATCCGGCGGGTGATCTCCCCCCGGTTGGCGACCAGCAGCTTGGTGATCACGCGCTCACATCCGGAAGACGCCGAAGCCGCGCCGGCCCCGGATGTCGTTGTTGTGGATCACCGACAGGCACAGGCCGAGGACCGTACGGGTGTCACGCGGGTCGATGATGCCGTCGTCGTACAGCCGTGCCGTCAGGAACAGCGCCTGCGACTCCGCCTCGATCTGCGCCTCGACCATCTCGCGCATCTGCCGGTCGGCCTCCTCGTCGAACGCCTGCCCGCGTGCCTCGGCGGCCTGCCGCCCGACGATCGACAGCACACCGGCGAGCTGCGCGGGGCCCATGACCGCCGACTTGGCGCTCGGCCAGGTGAAGAGGAACCGCGGGTTGTAGGCGCGGCCGCACATGCCGTAGTTGCCGGCGCCGTAGGACGCGCCCATGACAACGGTCAGGTGCGGCACGGTGCTGTTGGAGACCGCGTTGATCATCAGCGAGCCGTGCTTGACGATGCCGCGCTGCTCGTAGTCCTTGCCGACCATGTAGCCGGTGGTGTTCTGCAGGAAGAGCAGAGGCGTGTTGCTCTGGTTGGCCAGCTGGATGAACTGCGCGGCCTTCTGCGACTCCTCGCTGAAGAGCACGCCTCGCGCGTTCGCGAGCACGCCGATCGGGTAGCCGTGCAGGCTCCCCCACCCGGTGACGAGCGACGGCCCGTAGAGCGGCTTGAACTCGTCGAACTCGCTGCCGTCGAGGATCCGGGCGAGCACGTCGCGCGGGTCGAACGGCTCCTTGAGATCGGTCGGCACGATGCCGAGCAGGTCCTCCACGTCGTAGACCGGCTCCACGCTCGGCTGCGTCGGACCCGGGCCGAGCTTGTGGTGGTTGATCCTGCGGACGACCTGCCGGCCGAGCCGGATCGCGTCGAGCTCGTCGACGGCCATGTAGTCGGCGAGCCCGGAGGTGCGGGCGTGCATCTCGGCCCCGCCGAGCTCCTCGTCGTCGGCCTCCTCGCCGGTCGCCATCTTGACCAGGGGCGGCCCGCCGAGGAACACCTTGGCGCGCTCCTTGACCATGACGACGTAGTCGCACATGCCGGGGATGTAGGCGCCGCCGGCGGTGGAGTTGCCGAAGACGAGGGCGACCGTCGGCATGCCGGCGGCCGACCGCTGGGTGAGGTCGCGGAACCCGCGCCCGCCGGGGATGAAGATCTCCGACTGCGTCGGCAGGTCGGCCCCGCCGGACTCGACGAGGTTGACACTGGGCAGCCGGTTCTCCCAGGCGATGTCGGCGGCTCGGTTGGACTTGCGCATCGTGAACGGGTTGCTGGCGCCGCCGCGGACCGTCGGGTCGTTGGCCGAGAGCAGGCACTCGACGCCTTCGACGACGCCGATGCCGGTGACCATGCTCGCGCCGACCGTGTAGTCGGTCCCCCACGCCGCCAGCGGGGACAGCTCGAGGAACGGCGAGTCGCGGTCGAGCAGCAGCTCGATCCGCTCGCGCGCGAGCAGCTTGCCGCGCTGCCGGTGCCGCTCGACGTAGCGCTCGCCGCCGCCGGCCCTCGCCAGCGCGAGCTGCACGTCGATCTCGGCGAGCTGCGCGAGCAGCGCGTCGCGGCGCTCGGCGTAGGCCGGGGCCTTGCGGTCGACGCGGTCGGGCAGGACGGGCATGCCCGCGAGTCAACCACTACGCGGCGGCGGCCTCGCGTACCGGCTGCGCGGGCGCCTCACCGGCCGAGCGGAACAGCGTGAGCGCGAGCGCCGCCCGTTGCTCGAGCTGGTCGGGCAGGTACTCCAGGCCGACGTCGTAGCGGTCCGCCGCGACGTGCCGGCGGCTGCGTACGACGGAGGCCAGCTCGACCGTGCCGCCCGGCAGTGCGAGCGTCAGGACGCACGGCTGTCCGGGTTCGAGCACCGGCCCGTGCGTCGAGAGCAGTGCGCCGGTGAGCGACACGTCGTGCACGAGCACCGGCTGGTCGCCGCAGCGGGCGAGGGCCTCCGCCTGGAACCGCACCGATGCGCGGCGCTCGGTGGCGAACTGCGGTGCACGGATGCGTCGTACGGCGACGACCAGGAGGGCGGCGTTGACCGCGAGCCACAGCGCGGAGGCGTCGGCGGCCCAGGGCAGGGAGTAGTGCAGCGGTGTGATGCCCGCGCGCGTCGCGGCGTACCAGCACGCGCACAGCACTGAGAGCCACTGCAGCCCGAGCAGCAGCCGCGGAGCCGGTAACCGCCGGCGGCCGTCACCCTGGCGACCCTTGGGCGTGACGACGAACCGGTGGGAGCGGCGGCCGAGCAGCGTCAGGGTGGCCGCGAGGTTGGCCGGCATGCGCACGAACTCGAAGACGGTCGACAACCACTGCGGCGCAAGCCCCCGGCCGAGCAGCAGCAGGGCCAGCCGTTGCAGCAGAAATGTCGGCACGAACCACGCGAGGAACGTGGTCAGCGAGGCGTCGATCGGGGCCGCGCCGGTGAGGATGGCGCCGAGCGGCAGCAGCACGTAGCCGAGCGTCCGCCAGGCGTCGAACCAGCCGAGCAGCGTGGTCAGGTATCCGACGCGCTGCATCGGGCGCAGGCCGGAGACCCAGGCGGGATTCTCGGTGCGCAGCACCTGCATGGCGCCGGTGCCCCAGCGCACCCGCTGAAGGAGGTACTGCCCCGCGTCGGCGGCGGCGAGCCCGCGAGCGAGGACCTCGTTGTGGTAGGCCGATTTCCACCCGCGCCGGTGCATCTTGATCGTCGTGTGGATGTCCTCGGTGACGCTGCTGGTGGCGACGCCGCCGACGTCGCGCAGGGCGGCGACGCGCAGCACGGCGTTGGTGCCGCACCAGAAGGCAGCGTTCCACCGGTTGCGACCGGCCTGCATCGACCGGTAGAAGAGCGCCTGCTCGCTGTAGCGCCGACCCTTGCGACGCGGGACGTGCTCGAACGAGTCGACGTTGTAGAAGTCCTGCGGCGTCTGGACGACGGCGAGCTTCGGGTCACGGAAGTAGCCGAGCGTGCGGGTCAGCAGGCCCGGCAGCGCGACGTGGTCGGCGTCGAGCACGGCCGCGAAGTCGGCGTCGATGACCGTGAGCGCGTGGTTGATGTTGCCGGCCTTCGCGTGCGCGTTGTCGGGCCGGGTCAGGTAGCGCGCGCCGAGCCGGCCGGCGAGGTCCTCCACCCAGGGCCGTCGGCCGTCGTCGAGCACCCAGGTCTCGTGCGCCGGCTCGAGTGCGACCGCGGCGGCGACGGTGGGGAGGAGGACTTCCAGCGGTTCGTCGTACGTCGGGATGAGCACCGCCACCCGGCCGGGTGCGGTCGTGACTTCGGGAACCGGCTGCAGGCCGTCGAGGTCCCACAGGCTCAGCGTGTAGAGGACGAGTCCGAAGACGGCGTGCGCTTCGAGGGCGAGCAGCGGGATCGCCAGCCACCAGGCGGCGAGGTCGACCGTGAAGATCGCCCGCCAGGACAGGTAGACGACCGACACGACGATGGCCGTGACGGCGACGAGGTGGATGGCGACCCGGCGGCCCGGCGGCTCTGCGGGTGGCATGCCGCCGCCTGGCACCGGGTCGGTGACGCAGAGGGTCAGAAGGGGTGAGGCCACACCCGGGTTGTCGGTCTTGCCGGCGAGTTACTGAAGGTTGAAACATGAAGCAAGAAACAGACGACCCCCCGGGGCTGCTCCGCGGCCGTCGCAGCGTTCGCGGCGGTGGCGGGCCGGCTGGACGGGCCGGCGCCCGGGGGGTCCGGTGTCTGTCTGGTATTGCCGTCCGCCGTCAGGCGTCGGGCTCACCGAGAGTCCGGAGACGGCGGCTAGCTGACAGCCACCTCACGAGTCCGATAGCTATGCAACTTTGGACCACCTCCCTTCTCGTGTACCGAAAACTCTAGCAGCGCTCAACGCCGGGCCGGCTCGGCTCGCTCGCGGGTCTCGCGCGGTGTCGGGAGGCTCACGACCCGGCGGCGACGCGCCGCGACCGGGACGAGACCACCGACGACTGCGACCAGTCCTGCGGCCACGACGTAGGGCCAGGCGGCGCCGGAGGTCTTGCCGCCGATCCGGACCAGCGGGGCCTGCGGCGCCTTGGTCAGCTGCTGCACCTGGTCCTGCTGGACGGGCTGCGCCTTGGCCGGCGCCGCGCCGCCCGGACCCACGCGGTCGAGGTAGACCAGGGTCGCCGCCCGGGTCACCAGGTTGCCGCCGGCCTCTTCGAGCACGACGGCGCCGTAGGTCAGGCCCTCGCCTCGCGGAGCCGTGTCGCGCGTGATCGTGAAGCTGTAGCGCTTCGCCTGGTGCGCCGCCAAGTGGACGATCTGGTTGTCGATCGAGATCCACGGCGCGGAGCCGGGGCCGCCGACGGCGTAGCCGCCGTCACCGCCCCTGCTCGCCGATGCGGCGTAGAGGCGGATGTCCGCCGGGGCCCCCTTGAGGTTGGTCAGGGTGAACTCCGCGGTGGCGCTCTGTCCGGCCTTCAGGCTCGCGTGGAATGCGCTGCTCGACCCGCCCGGCGTCAGCTCGACGCCGCCGGTGCCTGCTGCGAGCGCGACTCCGCCGAGCCCGAGGATGGCGGTCGCCAGCAGCCCAGAGACCGCCACCACCCGACGGAACTTGGTCACTGCTGCACCATCGTGATCGTCAACGTGCCGCTGTAGGTACCAGGTGCAGGAGCAGCACTCGGGTCCACCTGAAGGTTCGGGAAGCTGTTGTAGACACCGGTCTCGTTGCTGAGAGTCGCGACGGTAGAGGACAGCGTCCCCGTCAGGTCGTCGAGAATCGTCGCCTGCGGGGCCGAGTCCAGCGCCTGGAGGCCCTTGACGAGCGTCTGCAACGTCGAGACGCCCGTGTTGTAGAGCGCAGTCTCGATGGCCGTCACCGACGCGAGCTGGGTGAGCGCCGTCCCCTGGGCAGGCAGGCCGAACTGACTGAGCAGACCCGCCGGAACGGCAGGCACGCCCTTGAGCACGGTGTATGAGGTGCCGACGTCACCCGTGGCTTGCCCGGATGCCGCAGCCAGAGCTCCCTGGGTGTCACCCTGGCCGATGCCGTTGGCGAAGTTCGCCTCAGTGAACTTCCCTCCGGCATAACTGATGGAGTTGAGGTCGAACGGCAGACTCAGCTCATCGAAGAGGTTGGAGGCCGTCTTCGTGACTGTGCCGCCAACCGTTAGCGGCGACGCGATTCCGGCACCCCGCAGGACGCTGTCCAAATTCAGGCCATTCAGCAGCACGCCGCCGACACCGCAGAGCAGCGGTGAGGCCAGCGCCAATGGTTGAGACAACACACCGGTCAGCAGACCCTCGAGGTTGCTGCAGGTGTCGATCTGGCCAGTGATGCCGACCAGTGGCGTGTTGGTCACGCTCACGCCGAGCGCACTCAGCGGGTCAGATGACAGCCCGAGGTTCACGTCACTCGACGGAATCTTCTTCGTGTAGTCGGGGGTCCCGTTGTTGTCCTGGTACAGATTGTTCATCACGGTGCTTACGGTGAAGCCCTGTTTGACCAGCGAGGCAAGCTGGTTGTCGACCACGGACACGCGGAACGCCTGCGGCACCCCGGGCTTCAGCGACAGATTCGTGAGGTCGTTGCCGGTCATGTCGAGGACCTGCAGCTGCCGGCTTCCGGGGGCAACGGACGCAGTGGACACGACCGTGCCGTGAGGGTTGTCACCGATGGCCGCGAACGCAGGCGCTGCGCTGGCGGCGGCAAGTGCGGCCGCGACCGCGGCGATGGGCAGGCGCTTGCGCATGGTCATCCTCCGAGAGGTGGGCGGGACAGACGAATCAGTCGGATGCCGGCGACGAGCAGCGCAGCGGCGCCGAGAGTCAGTTCGACGACGGGCAGTCCGGTGAACGGAAGGGAGCTGTGCTGCAGAGGCGTCGGTGCCTGTGTGCCCGGCTGCCCTGTGGGAGCGCCCGGCAGGGAGGTGACCGGCGGCTTGCCCTGCGGCGTGCCGTGCGGCGCGGCAACAGGCTCGCCAACCGTCACAGTGACGGTGACCGAGTCGGCCACGGCTCCCCCCGACCAGTATCAGAACTAGTGACTTCGTGACCTGCTTCGGTGGTTATGGGGAATCGGTTGACGGCCATCGAGCCGGTTCTTTAGCGGCATGCCGAAAATGGCTCTTGATGACTAGCCGCAAATTGCTCCGAATCCGTCCATGACCGACACGGCGCGTCGACGCGAACCGGCGGCTGACGAGAGGATGGGCGGCATGACTCGCAAGCTCGTGGTGAAGACGACGGCGGGTGCGGATGCGCCCGAACGCTGCGCCCAGGCATTCACGGTGGCAGCAGTGGCGGTAGCCAGCGGCGTCGACGTTTCGCTCTGGCTGACCGGTGAATCCGCTTGGCTGGCGCTACCGGGCCGCGCCGAGCGCTTCGAGCTGGCCGAGTCCCCGCCGCTGCAGGATCTGCGCGACGCGGTGCTGGCCCGCGGGCAGATAACGCTCTGCACCCAGTGCGCCGCCCGCCGCGGCATTGAACAGGCCGACGTCATCCCCGGTGTCCGCATCGCTGGAGCACAGGCCTTCGTAGAGGAGGTCATGGCCGACGACGTACGTGCACTCATTTACTGACTCGCGACTTTTCTATGGCCCTAATTGGCCAGTCATAGATGGTCCATCAGGAGCCTGTAGAGCCACCTCGCCGTGACGACTTCTTAGGGGACAGTTCCTAGTCTCCTTGGAGCGTTGCCATGCGCGAGACGTCGCTCTCCTTCCGGACCAAGGTGCTGGTCACCGTCGCCGCCGTCGGCAGCACCGCCGCGGTGGCCGGACTCGGCACCTACAGCCAGTTCACGGACACCACCAACGTCAGCAGTGCCGTCGCCAGCGGGCAGATCGTCATCACCGCGGGCAGTACCAACGACCTGACCAGCGGTGTCAGCGGAATGCTCGCCGGCGACACGCACGAGATGGCGTTCGACCTCGTCAACGGCAGCACGGGTATCGGCAGCTTCTCGCTGTCCGCCGCCGGGACCAGCCCCGGCACTGCCCTGACGCAGGCCGGGGGCCTGACCGTGCAGGTCGACCTGTGCAGCGTCGCCTGGTCGGGCACCGTGACGCACACCTGCACCGGCGGCACCCAGACAGCGGTCCTCCCGCAGACCGAGATCGCATCGCTGTCCTCACCGGTCGCGCTGCCGGGGCTCGACGCCACGAACGGTGCGACCAACCACCTGCTCGTCACCGTCGGGTTGCCGGCCGGTGCCGCGAACACCCTGCAGGGGTTGAGCGACACCATTACCTGGGGCTTCACGGCCACGCAGCGCGCCGGCCAGCAGATCTGAGCGAGTGGTGATGTCGCGTCGTACGGGCGCGGTGACCACCGGGCTGGCGCTGCTGTCGGCGGCTGCCTTCCTGGTGATCGCGATCGGCCCGCGCATCTTTGCCTACCGCACCGTCACCGAACTATCGGGCAGCATGTCGCCGGTCATCCGCACCGGCGACCTGCTGGTCGATGTGGCTGAACCGGCGAGCGCCGTCCGGCCGGGGCAGATCATCAGCTTCAAGGCGCCGACGCCGGGGCATCCGGTGGTGACCCACCGCGTCACCGAGGTGCAGCACCGCGACGGGCACGTGCTCGTACGGACCAAAGGCGACGCCAACAACGCGGCGGACCCCTGGCTCGCACGCATCGACGACCAGCAGGTGTGGCGGGCCCGGATGGTCGTACCTTTAGTCGGCACCGCGATCCGTACGCTGCACCGGCCGGCGCTGCATCTCATTGCGCTCTACGCCTTACCCGGCCTGCTGCTCGGCTGGCTGCTGGCCGGGCTGTGGCGTCGTCCGGTAGCCCAGCACGCACGATGAACCGGCACCGAGCCCTCCACGTCTGCGCAGCCGTCGCGGTCGGGGGGCTCGTGCTCGGAAGTGGCGTCGCGGTGGCGTCCGTGGGTTTCACCTCGGCTGCCACCGCGTCCACCGCCGTGTCGACAGGTACGGTGGCGCCGCCGTCAGGAGTCACCGCCGTCGCCACCTGCAAGGGGAAGTCCGGCGGCGGGAAGGGCGGCGCGGGCGGTGGCGGCGGTGGGTCGGCAGGTTCCTACGTTACGGTGAGCTGGACGGCGAGCCCGTCGTCGTTCGTCTCGGCGTACAACGTGCTGCGTGCCACGAGCGGCGGCACGCCGACGGTCCTCGCCACCAACGTCAGCGGTACGACGTGGACGGACACGTCGATCGCCGGTACGACGACGTACGCCTACACCGTGCAGTCCGCCTACCGCGGCTGGACCGCGAGCAGTGCGACACCAGGGACGGTGACGACAGCACAAGCCTGCTGAGCACGGCGCGCGCAAGAAGCAGCCAGCAGGGTTCCGGGGCGGCGCGAACTGCCCGCAGGCGGCTGGGTCCCGGATGACATCCATGGGCTGAGTCGGGCGAACCAACGCCTACGGGCCGAGCCGGTAGTCGTGGGGTTCGACGCGGTAGGTCTGCCCGTGCGGTGAGTGCCAGGTCACGGTGCCGCAGTCGCAGATCGTGGGTTTCCAGCCGCCGTGGGTGTGGGCGTTGTGCCAGCGCCGGTCGGGTGGGTGCAGGTTGCCCGCACTGGTCGCCCCGCCCTGGGCCCAGGAGGTCGAGTGGTCCTGGTCGCCGTCACGGGCCGGTGAGCTGCAGCCGGGGCCGGTGGTGGTGACGTAGCGGGCGTTGATCGCCTCGGCCAGCCCGGCGGGGACCCGGTAGGTAGTCCGTCCGTAGTCGAGCAGCCAGCCGGTGACCGGGTCGAGGATGAGCCGGCGCAGCGTCGCGTCGCGCAGCGCGGCCCTGGCCGCATCCGCGGGGATGAGGCCGCCGCCGGTGACTTCGGCGGGCTGGTCGGACAGGCCGAGCAGGGTGTCCAGGCCCATGGTGACCTGCACGGCGACTGGCCGGCCGTGGCTGGTTGGTGCCTGCGGTCCCGTCAAGTACCCGGCCGCCCACTGGGTGATCGCCGCGGCGCGTAGCTGGCCGAGGGTCCGCTCGTCGCCCTGGGCCTTGGCGGAGCGGGCGAACGCTTCCATGCCCTGGTCGATGATGGCCAGGTCCAGGCTGGGGATGTTCGCCGCGTACAGGCTGCCGACCCCGTCCGGCTCGTGCGCCACGTACACGTCAGTGCAGCTGCGCGCCGCCCGCTCCCGGGCGGCGTGCCCGGCCACGTCCACCCGCGCCACGGCCCGGCTCACGGCGGTGCGCAGCCGGCCGGGGGCGGTGAGGGCCTGCCCGGTCAGCGCCAGCTCCTCGATCCGGGGCAGGAGAGCCGGGTCGACATGCGTGGTGGCCTCGGCGACGATCCGGGCCTGCACGTAACCGATCCGGCCCTCCGCGAGCAACCGCCGGGTCAGGGGCAGGTGGGCGTGCAGGTGACGCACCCAGCCGATCAGACACTTCGCACCGCCCGCCGACAGGGACAGCGCGGCCGCGACGTCGCAGTCGGAGAAGTCCGCGAACCGCTCCTCGTCGGTCGTCGGCTCGGGGCCGGCGACCGCGGCGACTGCCTGCAGCCGCAAGGCCTCGGCCTGGTTGACCAGCCGACCCGCCAGGGTGAGGTAGCGCACCCGGTCCCGCTCGGACAAGGTGGTCGGGTCGATGCCGTTCAGCAGCGACACCGACGTTGCGAGCGAGCGCTCGGCCTCGGCCCAGTCCAAGAAGTCCGCCGCAGTCAGCGGCGCCGGCCAGTAGTCATCCGGCGGCAACAAGTCCGCATCGACCGGCTCCGGATGACGGGCCAGCCAGTCGTCGTCCACCAGCTCCGACGGCGCCGGCACCTCGAACAGCACGCCGGGCACCGGGGCGCCAGACGTCGCGGCGTCGACCCGCACCCCGGGCACCGCAAGAGCGGTCGGGGTAGTCGAATCGACGGCTGCCATACCGGAACATTACCCGCGACCACCGACAATTCCGGCCGCCGCCGACCGACTGTGGAGTAGGCAATAATCCTTGTGGAACAAGAGGAACTTTGGGGCTTGTCCCAGGGTGCGGCCGTGAGATGTCAGCGTCTACTGGACGCCGGGGCGACGCATTTCTGAAGGTACACGCGCAGGCGAGCAACGACGACCTCAGCGGCGAACGCGGTCGCGCAAGGACTCCTTCGCCCGGGGTTGCGGAACGTTCGGCCGCCCGCCGCGGCGCTTGTCGTCGTCCTCGTCCTCACCGCGCCGCTTCCACAGCAGGAACAGGAAGATGAGGATGCCGACCAGCACGAGGCCGATGATGCTGCCGGCCACGATGCCCAGCACCTGCTTGTTCTTGGTCAGCGGAACGGCCTTGGCCTTCACCGTCTTGCCGACCGTTCCCGCCTGCGTCGGGAACGTGATCGTCGCCTCGGCCGCGTGCTTGATGAGGTCGCTCTGCAGCTCGAGATGAGCCAGCCATGGACCGGCCGGCAACCGCTTGTCGAGCTTGACGGTGACCGGCTCTTCCTGCCCGATGCCCAGGGTGGTCCCGAGCTGCGCCGGGAAGGGTCCGGCGCTCAGACCGCCCGGTCCGTTCTTCAGCCACAGCTGACCGCTCATGTCGAGCGCCCGCCCACCGGTGTTCTTGACAGCCGCTTTGACCACAGGGCTGCCTCCTGAATCACGCTCCGCCGTCAGGGACGTGATCGAGAAATCCGAAGCAGGCGCCGCGCCAAGACCAACGTCCAAGTAGACACGAATACCCGCCCGGGCTGCGACCTGGAAGCCGCCGCCCGCGGTAGACGGAAGCTCCGCATAGACAACGGCATAGCGCTCGCCAGTCGAGGCATCGTTCGGAACGCGGAAAGTCATCGCAGCTTCACGCTCTTCGCCCTGCGCCAGCGTCATGGAGGCCGGCTGCACGGTGATCCAACGAGTGAGTTCGTTGGCGCTGCGCCCAGCAGCGGGAAGGAAGGTGCCGTCCTTGATGGACGCAGCATCGGCATACAGCGAGATCGTCGCCGGCCCGCCAGTGTCATTGTTCACCACCATGTGCCGGGTGAACGATGCCCCGGGAGCGACGTGGTCGATCACGTAGACGTGCGCTCGTGGATCCGCCCGTAATGCTGTCGGGGCATCTTCCAAGCGGACGCCGAGTCCCCTGTGTGAAATAGCGGACTCGGCTGCCCGGAGAGGAAGGACCACCGACGCGCACAACGCCACTACAGCGACCACGTGAAGACGGCGGACCAGACTCCTCACGAGTTCCTCCCTAGCGCTCGGACGACGCGAGATGCCAACACGAGTGTGGCGCACGACCAGAGGCCGCGCGCCACAAACGTTTCGACCGAACTACTGGACGCTTTGAGTGATGACGCCGGTGTAGTTACCGGGGATTGCGTTCGTCGGAATGGTGACGCTCAGGGTCGGCGTGTAGGTGACCTGATTGCTACCGGTCGCCGAAGTAGCCTGCAGAAGCGTTCCGGCAGAAGCAAGGCTCACCGGCGTCGCGAGGGTCGTGGCCACGAGCACCGGCAGACCGCTGACGATCGTACCGGCGCCCGAGTAGATGCTGCCGTTGCTCTTGGTGATCGTTCCACCACCGTTGTCCGGCGTCGTGAAGTCAGTGGACGACACGGAAACGGTCCAGCCTGTGAGACCAAGGCCGCCGCGCGTGTCGGTCACCGTCGTGGTTCCAAACGTGCCGGACACGCTGCCGGCCGTCAGCGCCAAAGCCGAGTTGGAGAGCGCCACGCTGGTAGGTGCCGCAATGCTCAACGATCCTGCAGTCACCGTGAACGTCGCGGTCGTGTCGCCGCAGCTGCCGCCCGTCGGTGCGGTGCACGCCATTGCCGGCGCAGCACCAAACACGGCCAGCCCAGCAGCGAGCGCACCGATGGCAGAAAGAGCGATGGTCTTGCGCATGTGCCCCTCCTGGGGACTAGGCCAGCCCGCTACTTCGGGCCCGGTCGATCGTTGTCAGGTACTAGATCGACGTAGTCACGCGGAACCACATGGTCCGTGCTGACTATTTGCGGGCGGCATCCGGGCGACCGAAATCCGGCAATGTCGAAACATGCCGGTCAGCCGGGACCGCGCGCGCCGGGCACGAGCCGCCACCCGCGGACTAGTCCGCTGCCCAGCCCCGTGGCAAGGGCGACGCCCAGGCAGGCGTCGAGGAAAGAATTTCGTCACCCGATCGGGTGAACGGTCAAGGCGGCCTCCCCCACGGCCGAGACCACCTCTATGCCGCTTTCTCACCTGTCACACCGGTCACGCTTCGCGGGCGCGCTGGCGACCGCTGCGCTCGCCGGCGTCACGGCGCTCGGTGGCACTGCGGCGTACGCCGACACCACGGTCACCAACCAGCCGGCCGCAACGTTGCCGACCCCGCCGGTGCCCGCCAACCTGCCTGCAGCAATAGAGCCCCTCCAGCCCTACGTGCCACAGGACTCGTGCGACCCAGCGGACAAGCCCGGCGTGCAGGCGTTCGCCAACCTGCTCATGGCGACATACAAGGACAGCGGCAGCTACGGCATCTCGACGGCGTGCATCCCCGGCGACGTGAGCGAGCACCACGAGGGGCGCGCGTTCGACTGGAAGATGAGCGCCAGCAACCCGGGCCAGGTCGCCGAGGTCAACGCGCTCCTCGACTGGCTGCTCAAGCCCGACGCCGCGGGCAACCAGGCGGCCATGGCCCGCCGGTTCGGGATCATGTACATCATCTGGGACCGCAAGATCCTCGGCACCTACCGGCTCTCCGACGGCTGGCGCGCCTACAGCGGTGTCGACCCGCACACCAGCCACGTGCACTTCTCGTTCAGCTGGGCCGGCGCGCAGAAGCGCACCTCGTACTGGACCGGCACGGTCGCCCCCGTCGACTACGGCCCCTGCAAGGTGGAGGGCCTGTCGTTCGCGCCGCAGGACGACGGCACGCCCAACCCGACTGCGTGCCCGCGGGTCACCACGTCGTTCGGGCCCATGCCCGCCGGCGCCCCCGCCTACCTCGCTGCGCTGCGCACCTGGAGCGGCGTCATCCTGCGGCAGGGCAGCTCCGGCCCGGCCGTGACCGCCGTCCAGCAGGCAATCGGCACGACCGCCGACGGCGCGTTCGGCCCCGGCACGGCCAGCGCGCTCCAGGCCTGGCAGACCAAGAAGGGCATCCCCGCCAGCGGCGTCACCGACGTGGCCACCTGGCGGGCGCTGCTCGGCCAACCGGCACCCGCGCCGAGCCCCGCCCCGGCGCCCACACCCGCACCGAGCACGCCGCCGGCACCCGCGCCCGGCACGGCCAGCACGCCGATGACCGAGCCGCGCCGCGACTGGCAACGCCCGCGCCCCGCCCCCTACGCCTCCCGCCCCGTGCACTCCCGCCCGGCGCCGCCGCCCCTGACCGCCCCGGCGCCTGCCTTGCCGCCGTACATCGCCGGCGGCCCGGCGGCGCTCCAGCCCTACAGCACGACCACCCTGCAGGTCGGGTCGTCGGGTGCTCCGGTCGTCGCGCTGCAGAAGGCGCTGCAGGTGACCGCCGACGGTGCCTTCGGCCCCCAGACGCAGGGCGCGGTGCAGAAGTTCCAGTCCGCGCACCGCATCAACCCCACCGGCATCGTCGACGCCGTCACCTGGCGAGCGTTGATGCGCGCAGCGCTGCTCGACCCCTACCGCACGATGACGCTGCAGGTCGGCTCGACCGGGCCCGCGGTCAGCGCCCTGCAGCAGGTCGTCGGCGCGCAACCCGTCGACGGGCAGTTCGGCCCGGCGACCAAGGCCGCGGTGCTCGCCTACCAGCAGTCGCGCGGTTTGCCGGCCACCGGCGTCGTCGGCCTGCGGGAGTGGCTCGCGCTCGGCGCCTGACCCGCGGGTAGGGTCGCGGCCCATGGCACTCTTCGACCTCTCCGGCCACGTCGCGCTCGTCACCGGCGGCAACAGCGGCATCGGGCTCGGCATGGCCGCCGGCCTCGCGCAGTGCGGCGCCGACGTCGCCATCTGGGGCACCAACGAGGCCAAGAACGCCGCCGCCCTCGACTCGCTGCAGCAGCACGGCACCCGCGTCATCGCGCTGCGCTGCGACGTCGGTGACGAGAAGGCGGTCGACGAGGCGTTCGCCCAGACCGTCGACCGGCTCGGCAAGGTCGACTCGTGCTTCGCCAACGCCGGCGTCGGCGGGATGGCCCCCTCGGTGATGCAGATGAGCAGCGAGGAGTGGCACCGCGTGCTGCGGGTCAACCTCGACGGCGCGTTCTACACGTTCCGCGCCGCCGCCCGGCACATGGTCGAGCGCGGCGAGGGCGGCTCGCTCGTCGGCACCGCGTCGCTCGCGGCCATCGAGGGACAGCCGCGCGGCGAGCACTACGCGGCCACCAAGGGCGGCCTCATCTCGATGATCAGGGCGCTGGCCGTCGAGCTGGCCCGCCACCAGATCCGCGCCAACTCGATCCTGCCCGGCTGGATCGAGACGCCGATGACCGACGGCATCCTCGACTCCCCGGCCTTCAACGAGAAGGTGCTCAAGCGGGTGCCGGCCCGCCGTTGGGGCGAGCCCGAGGACTTCGCCGGGATCGCCGTCTACCTCGCGAGCAGCCTCAGCTCCTACCACACCGGCGACACGTTCGTGATCGACGGCGGCTACGCGATCTTCTGACGGTCAGGCAGGGACAAACCGGCGTACGCCGAACATCCCGGGCATGCGCCGGCTCCTCCCCGCGGTTGCGCTGCTGCTCGCCCTCAGCGCCTGCGGCAACCACGATGGCGGCTACCCGTCACAGGCGTTCACCGACAAGGCGACCGGCACCTGCGTCAGCGCCAGCAAGGCGCCGCAGAAGCGCTTCCCGTATCCGGACTTCAACCCAATGAAGCCCGACGTCGCCAAGTTGCCGGCGATCGGCGCCTTCTACACGGCGAACGGGTGGCCGGTCGCGCACATGCTGCAGACGCAGCTGCACGCCCTCGGCGAGCCGGACAGCGGGCGCAAGGTCTGGGACCGCTTCCTCGCGCAGTTCGACCGCTACATCGCGACCTACCGCCAGCAGATCGAAACCGCGCGCAAGTCCGACGCGAAGGGCTTCACGGCCACGGCGGTGGAGTTCCGCGACATGGTGAACGGCGCCAACGCGGCAGCCGACAAGGCCAACGTGCCGCGTTGCTCGCCGTTCCACCTCGGTAGCGGCTAGGCCACCGAGATCTCGGTCTCCTCGACGTCGCCCTCGGAGACCGAAACCTTCGCCGTACCCGACAGACTGCCCGGCGCGAGGACGCGCAGGGTCCACGATCCGGGCTTCACGAAGAACCGGAACACGCCGGCCGCGGAGGTCACCACCTCGGCGGTGAACTCGTCGGACTCCCCGAGCAGCCGCACGTAGGCACCGGTCACGGGCTGCCCGTCGCGGACCACGCGGCCCTGCACGACGGTCTCGCCGTCAGGGATGCCGGACCTGTCCAGGTTCTGGGCAGGTGCTCCACACATGCTCAGACGTCCTTCTCGATCGGTACGCCGACCAGGGAGCCGTACTCGGTCCACGAGCCGTCGTAGTTCTTGACGTTCTTCTGGCCGAGGATCTCGTGCATCACGAACCACGTGTGCGCCGAGCGCTCGCCGATGCGGCAGTAGGCGATGGTGTCCTTGCCGAAGTCGACTCCCGCGCCGCCGTAGAGCGACTTCAGCTCGTCGTCGGACTTGAAGGTGCCGTCCTCGTTGGCCGCCTTCGACCACGGGATGTTGACCGCCGACGCGACGTGGCCGGCCCGCTGCGACTGCTCCTGCGGCAGGTGTGCCGGCGCGAGCAGCTTGCCGCTGAACTCGTCGGGCGAGCGGACGTCGATGAGGTTCTTCTTGCCGATCGCCTTGACGACCTCGTCGCGGTAGGCGCGGATGTCCTCGTTGGGCTTCTTCGCGGAGTACGACGTCTTCGGCCGCTGCGGCACGTCGGTCGTCATCTCGCGAGAGTCGAGCTCCCACTTCTTGCGACCGCCGTCGAGGAGCTTGACGTCCTTGTGGCCGTAGTAGCGGAAGTACCAGTAGGCGTAGGCCGCGAACCAGTTGTTGTTGCCGCCGTACAGCACGACCGTGTCGTCGTTGCTGATCCCCTTCTGCGACAGCAGCTGCTCGAACTGCTCCTTGGTGACGAAGTCACGGCGGACCGGGTCCTGCAGGTCCTGCTTCCAATCGACCCGGACGGCACCCGGGATGTGGCCGCCGTCGTAGGCGGACACGTCCTCGTCGACCTCGACGAGGACGACGTTGTCGTCCTTCAGATGCTGCTCGACCCAGTCGGCATCGACCAGCGCGTCCTGACGGCTCATGCAGTTACTCCTCTGTGGGTGGTGCGACGAATGAGCAAGTACATCTCGCAGCCCAGGCAGAAGCCGAAGGCCGCGTTGAGAAACGCAGCGGCGAGTGCGAACGCCGTCGCGACGACGCCCAGCCACGCCACGCCACCGAGGAAGCCGACGGTGCCGACGAGGGCGAAACCGAACCCGACCTTCTGGGCGAACCGCGGCGGGGCGGCGTCCTCCATGTGGGCCGGCGGTGTCAGCCGCGGCCGGATCCAGCGGCGGAAGACCTCGCCGTACGGCGACTTGCCGACCGCACCGGCGCCGAACACGAACAGCTGCGCGAGCAGCAGCCAGCCGCTGCCGGTCAGCAGCACGACGGCCAGCACCACGGTGGTAACAGCGGCCGCGAACCGGGGGCCGCGCGGGTCCACGCGCATGGCAGGACTCTCCTGAGAAGACTGAGACGATCCGGGAAGAGGAAGGTCAGGAGAGACAGAGGCAGGTGGCCACGCGGCACAGGTCGACCGCGCGCCGGCTCCAGAGGAGCGCATCTGCCGGGAACTGCATACCGATCACGATACGGAGCCGTTGCTTGTCACCGCAAGCGGGGTCAGCGCCGCCAGCACCTGCTCGCGGCGCGGCTGCCCGCTGGCCCGCCCGCGCACCCGGCCTTCGGCGTCGAGCACGAGCGTGGTCGGCGTCTTCATGATGTGGAGGCGGCGCACCAGGTCGAGGTGCGACTCGGCGTCGATCTCGACGTGTGCCACGCCCTCGGCGTGGGCTGCTACGTCGGCCAGGATCACCCTCGTCGCCCGGCACGGCGCGCAGAACGCGCTGGAGAACTGCACCAGCGTCGCGCGGTCGCCCAGCTGCTCGCCGACCTCCGCCGCGGTCAGCCGCTCGCCGGTGTCGGCGGGAGTGCGGACCCGACCGCTGCGACGGCGAGCCAGCACGCCGTACGCCGTCGCCACGACGAGCACGCCCACCAACACGATCAGCCCGGTCATCAACCGCTCCAACCCCGACACATCGTCCGATGTTCCCGCCGTCAGCCGAGCAGGATGCGGCCGGTCACGTAGGCGGCCGGCGCCGCGAGCGCCAGGGGCAGGAACATGGCCGTCGGCACCAGCGCGGACCGCTGGCGGGTGTCGCCCTCGAGCGTCACCCCGATCGCACCGGCGTCGACGGCCAGGTCCGCGGCCAGCCCCACCGCCCCGGCGGCCAGCGCGATCGCCCACGCGTCGGACGTCTGGATGCCGCCGACCAGCGCGCCGTAGGCGAGCCCCGCGCCGAAAGCCGCCGCGACCCCGAGCAGCAACCCCGGCCAGCCACGGCTGCCCCACGGCACCGCGATCGGCCGGGGCAGCACCGCATCGACGAGCCGGGCGACCAGCACCGCCGCCCCCACACCCGCGAGACCCGCAGCGACCGCCGCCCGGCCGTCCACCCCGGAGCGCAGCGCGACGTAGGTCGCCGCCGCCACGGCCAGCACCACGGCCGACATCGTCGCCGCGACCGACAGCGTGACCTTGCTGCGGCGCCGCCGGGCGACCTGGTGCAGCAGCGAGCCCGCCATGGCGATGCCCACGACACCCACGAGGTCGTCGACGCGCGCGCCTCCGGCGGCCACGAGCGCCGCGTCGGCCGCCACCGCCGCCGCCGCGACCACGGCAAAGGCGCCGAGCCCGCCGGCTGCGCCCAGCGCAGCGAGCCACGCAAGCGTTAGCAGCACCTGGACCACCAGCACGACGATCGCGAGCACCGCCGCGCTCGCGTGCGCGGCCGCCATCAGCACCCCGGCGAGCAGGGCCGTCACGAGCCCCGTCAGCAGCGGCCGGCCGCCGGTGTCGGGCAGCACCACCTCGGCGCCACCGGCGAACGGGGGCAGCACCTCGACGACACCGCCGTCGTGCAGGGCGACGGCGTCGTGCGCCCGCGCGCCCACCGGCACCCCGTCGACGATGAACGAGCAACGCTCCAGCACCTGGGGCAGGCGCTCCGGGTGGCGGGTCCGTGCCGCGTCCAGCGCGTCCGCCAGCGTGATCCCGTCGTAGGGCTCCTCGGCGACACCGGCGGCAGCTTTCGCCGCCGCCCAGTACCGGATCGTGCCCCTCATGCACCTATTCTCGTGGTGACCCGCGGAAGGCGGAGACGTGGCCCGACTGCTGCTCCTCACCAACGCGCCGGGCACCGCCAACTCCGTGCTGCCCGTGCTCGACCTGCTGCTGCACGACGTCCGCGTGCTGCCGCTGGAGCCGGTCGCGCTCCTCGACGCCCCACCCGCCGATGCGCTGTTCGTCGACGCCCGCCGCGACCTGCACGCCGCCAGGGGGCTGTGCCGGCTGCTGCAGACGACCGGTACCACGGCGCCGGTCCTCGCCGTCGTCACCGAGGGCGGGCTCGCCGCGCTCACTGCGGAGTGGGGCGTCGACGACGTGGTGCTCGAGTCGGTCGGCCCGGCGGAGTTCGAGGCACGGTTGCGGCTGGCGGCAGGCCGCCGCGCGACCACCGCCGTCACACCGAGCACCGAGATCCGCAACGGCGAGCTCTCGATCGACGAGTCGACCTACACCGCACGGCTGCGCGCCGAGCCGCTCGACCTCACGTTCAAGGAGTTCGAGCTGCTGAAGTTCCTCGCCCAGCACCCGGGCCGGGTCTTCACCCGCGAGCAGCTGCTGCAAGAGGTCTGGGGCTACGACTACTACGGCGGCACCCGCACCGTCGACGTCCACGTCCGACGGTTGCGGGCCAAGCTCGGGCCCGAGCACGAGGCACTGATCGGCACTGTCCGCAACGTCGGCTACAAGTTCGTCGCCGCGACCGCGCCGGCCGAGGGCCTCGAACAAGCGCCGGAAAGGGCGCCCGGCCGGTCCCGTTAGGCTCCGGCGCATGGGGTCCCGCATCGAGCGTCTCGACCGCCTGGACCCCGAGCAGGTCCGCGCGGTCACCCGGCTCGTCGACGCGGTGACCGACGCCGACGGCGTACGCCCCCTGTCCGAGCACGTGATGCTGCACCTGCGCCACGGCGGCGACGACCCCACGCGCAACTTCCTGCAGTACGACGGCGACGAGCTGGTCGGCTACGCCCACCTCGACGTGAGCGACCCCGTCGAAGGCCCCAGCGCCGAGCTCACGGTGGCGCCGCACGCCCGCCGCCGCGGGCACGGACGGGCACTGGTCGACGCGCTCCTCGACGAGAGCGGCGGCAACCTGCGGCTGTGGGCCCACGGGGAGGGAGACGCTGCCCGCGCCCTCGCCGGGAAGCTGGGCTTCCGGCAGGACCGGGTGCTGTGGCAGATGCGCCGCTCGCTCTACGCGCCGCTGCCCGAGCCCCGGCTGCCGGCCGGCATCACGATCCGCACGTTCGTCGTCGGGCGCGACGAGGAGGGCTGGGTGGCGGTCAACGCGCGGGCGTTCGCCGAGCACCCCGAGCAGGGCACGTGGACGATCGAGGACCTGCGCCTGCGGGAGCGCGAACCGTGGTTCGACGCCTCCGGCTTCTTCCTCGCCGAGCACGGCGACGACCTCGTCGGCTTCCACTGGACGAAGGTGCACGGCGCCGACGGCAGCCACCACCACGAACCGATCGGCGAGGTCTACGTCGTCGGCGTCGACCCGTCGATGCAGGGCAAGCGGCTCGGGCCGGCGCTCACCCTCGTCGGCCTGCGGCACCTGCGGGCCCGCGGCCTGTCGCAGGTGATGCTGTACGTCGACGAGACCAACACCCCCGCCATCGGCATCTACGAGGAGCTGGGTTTCGCCCGCTGGGACACCGATCTCTGCTACCGCAAGACCGCTGGTTAGGGTGCGGGCATGGCGAAGTCGGTGTCCCGCGAGATCGTTGTCAACGCCCCGGCTTCGGCGGTCTTCGACGTGCTCGCCGACCCGACGCAGCACCAGCTCATCGACGGCTCGGAGACCGTCAAGGGCGCGGTGAGCGGGCCGCCGCGGCTCTACCTCGGCGCGCGGTTCCGGATGCGGATGCGGATGGGCGTCCCCTACCTGATCGGCAACCAGGTCGTGGAGTACGACGAGGACCGCGCGATCGCCTGGCGCCATCTCGGCCGGCACGTGTGGCGCTACGAGCTGACGCCCGTCAGCGACGGGGGTGCCCCGGCCACGCGGGTCGTCGAGACGTTCGACTGGGAGCCGGCGCTGGCCGGCGCGGTCTACGAGGCCATCGGCATCCCCAAGCGCAACGCGACCTCGATGGAAGCGACGCTGCAGCGCCTCAAGGCGCTGGTCGAGAGCCGCACGATCTCCTAAGGCGACCGGCCCTAGTCGCAGGCCCCGGTGCCGACCTGGGCCGTCGCGTGCTGGCCTGCCCGCGCATCCCCCGCGACCTGCCCGGCCGTCAGCGCGTAGCCGGTGTTGGAGTCGTCGACCGCCGCCGCGAACACGACGCCGTAGACCCCACCGTCAGGAGCCAGCAGCGGGCCGCCCGAGTTGCCCGGCAGGACGCGCGCGTAGATCGAGTAGATCTCGCGCGTCACCTGCGAGCTCTGGTAGATGTCCGGGCCCCGCGCGGTCTGGCGGGTGCGGATGCGCGCCGCCACCGCGGTGAACGGGCCGTTCTCCGGGTAGCCGGCGACGACCGCGCTCTGGCCGGTCGAGGCCGGGCCGGTGAAGTGCAGCGGCGAGTTGTCGAGCCCGGGCACGTAGAGCACCGCGACGTCGGTGTGCGGGTCGTAGAGCACGACGTGCGCGTCGTAGGTGCGCCCCGAGACCGTCGACACCTGGGGGTCGCTCACCCCGGCGACCACGTGCGCGTTGGTCATCACCCGCTCGGGGGCGTAGACGAAACCGCTGCCCTCGAGCTGGCGCGAGCAGGAGCGCGCGACGCCGATGATCTTCACGATGTCCGGGCGGGCGACGCGCACCGCCTGGCTGTTGGCGATCGCGGGGTCCGGCGGCGGCACGTTGACGATGCGCTCCGGGCCGAGCGCGCCGAACACCTGCGGGAAGCCGCTGGTGTCGAGCATCCGCCGGAAGCCCGAGAACCACGTGCGGGCCGAGTCGGGCATCACGTCGTCGATCGCGCCCAGGATCGCGGAGTGGCGCACCTGCTTGGAGACCGAGCTCAGGTTGCTGTGCGCCAGCGCGGTACCGACGAGCCACGCGACGAGCAGCACGGAGACCGTGCTGATCATCGCCCCGCCGGCATGGTCGGCCAGCCGCACCGGGCGCCAGCGGATCTGCTGGCGGACGGCCGCACCGGCGGCGGTGGCCGCGAGCTGGCCGACCGAGGCGAAGACGAAGACCGTGATGAGACCGAACAGCGCCGCGTTGAACGACGGGCCGATGGCCGAGTGCAGATCGGGACTGAACTTCGCCCCGAGGACCCCGCCCGCGATGAACCCGGCGAAGGAGAGGATGCCGACGATGAAGCCCTGCCGGTAGCCGCTCAGGGCGAACGCCAGGGCGACCAGCACGAGGATGACGTCGAGCAGGTCCCCGGTGCCCACCGCTGCGCCTCCTCAGCCCACGCGCGGCAGGCCGCGCACGCGGCTTCGGTCCCACGGTTGCTCCCAGCCGCCGAGCGCGAGCAGGCGGTCGAGCAGGGCCGCGGTGAAGCCCCACACGAGCATGTCACGCACGGCGAACGCCGGGCCGGTGTAACCGCTGGGACTCGCCACCTGGACCCGGTTGGCCGGGTCGGCCAGCTCGGCGACCGGCACCCGGACGACGGCGGCGACCTCGGCGAAGTCGACTGGTGCGACCTGCGAGGGGGTGCGCCACCAGGACAGGACCGGGGTGACGGCGAAGCCCGTACGCGGGATGCCCAGCTGCGGGAGCGTCGTGAGGACGGTGACGCCGAGCGGGTCGAGACCGGTCTCCTCGACCGCCTCGCGCAGCGCCGCCTCGACCGGGCCGTCGTCGTCCGGTTCGATCTTCCCGCCGGGGAAGGCGGGCTGCCCGGCGTGCTCGCGCAGGTGCACGCTGCGCTCGATGAGCAGCACGTCGGGACCGTGCTGCTCATCGTGACCGAAGAGCACGAGCACCGCAGCCGGCCGGCCGCCGTCGACGGGCGGCACGCGGTGCCAGTCGTCCCAGCGGATCGCCGTCGCCGCGACGACGAGCGGCCGCAGCCAGTCGGGAGCGATCTGCACGGGGTCGGTCACAGCCGCACCCCGAGGTAGGTCTCGACGTCGCGCTGCAGGTCGGCGAGCCGTTGGTACTCGCCGCGGGCTACGTGCACCACCCGCCCGTCGGCGGCGACGAAGACGGTCATCGGCGGGCCGACCCCGCGGAAGCTGCGCAGCACCGTGCCGTCCTCGTCGACCACCGACGGGTAGCGCATGCCGGCGTGCGCGGCGAAGTCGAGCGCGCTGCGGGAGCTGTCCTCCGTGTCGACCCCGAGCACGCGCAGCCGGTCGCCCGCGCGCGCGTGCAGCGCCTGGAAGAACGGCACCTCGCGCCGGCACGGCTCGCACCAGCTGGCCCAGACGTTGAGCACGGTCGGCGCCCCGGTGAGCCGCGCCATCGGCACCGCCGCGCCCGCGCCGAGGCAGGGCAGGGTCACCGACGGCAGCGCGGCTGCGCCGTGGCCGGGCACCGGGCAGGCCGCCAGGCCGGCGCGGCTCACCAGCTCGGCGGTCGACGGCGGCGGCGCGAACGACGAGGCGGCACCCTTCACCGACGGGCCGGCCGTGGCGGCGTCGTTCGACGACGTAGCGCAGCCCGCCCCCAGGGCGAGCACCATCGCCCCCACCACGAGCCCGGCCGGTCTCATGCCGAGGTCGCCACCTGCTCCGCCGACTTCACCAGCTTGGCGGCGACCAGCGGGTCCGTCGGCCCTATGCCGTACGACGGGCACCACCGGGCGACCGCGCAGGCGCCGCACGCCGGCCGGCGCGCGTGGCAGACCCGCCGGCCGTGCCAGATCATCCGGTGTGACAGGACCGTCCAGTCGCTCTTCGGGAACAGCGCACCGACCTCGGCCTCGACCTGCACCGGGTCGTCGGAGGCAGTCCAGGCGAAGCGCCGGGAGAGTCGGCCGAAGTGCGTGTCGACCGTGATGCCCGGCGTGCCGAACGCGTTGCCGAGCACGACGTTGGCGGTCTTGCGCCCCACCCCGGGCAACGTGACGAGGTCCTTCAGCCGGCCGGGCACCTGTCCGCCGAACCGCTCGCACAGCGCCTGACCGATCCCGATCAGGCTGGTCGTCTTCGCCCGGAAGAAACCGGTGGATCTGATCAGCTCCTCGAGCTCGAGGCGGTCCGCGGCGGCGTAGTCGGCCGCGGTGGGGTAGCGCGCGAAGACCTTCGGCGTCACCTCGTTGACGCGCTTGTCCGTGCACTGGGCCGACAGGACGGTGGCGACGAGCAGCTCGAGCGGGGAGGAGAAGTCGAGCTCGCAGTGCGCATCGGGGTAGAGGCGCTCCAGCTCGCGGTTGATCCTGCGGGCCCGGCGGACCAGCGCCGTGCGGGTCTCTGATGCGACATCGAGCGCGGCGGCAGGCACCCGTCCAGCCTACGGTCGGCTCAGGCTGACCCGTCCGGGTGACAGCGGGCGAATCCCCCTCAAGCATCACGGCAGAGCCCCCGAGACACCCAGTGACGACTACGGAGAGTCACGACCGAGGGAGCGTGGGGGATGACGGCGCCGGGACGGCCATCCGCACGGCTGCGGCCGGTGCCCGAGCGCAGCGCCGACTTCGCTCACCTCACGCTCAGTGCCCTGCGCATCTACCGCAAGGCGCTGGCCGCCGAAGAGGACCGTGTCTCCTACTGGCGACGCATCATCCAGGCCCGGCTGGACCTGGTGCGCGCCGGCGAGCAGCGCGGCGGGCTGCGGCTCGACAGCGTGCGCGACATCCTGTCCGACCCGCGGGTCGGCACCGGGCGCACCGCGATCATGGCGATCCTTCCGCACGAGGACATGCCGCCGCTGCCGAACCTCGTGGGCCTGTGGCAGGCGGACCCGCTACCGGGCGACAGCCCGGAGGCCGTAGCGCACAACACACGGATGGAGCACGAGCTGGCGGACGCGGAGGTCGCCCTGTCGGCGTACCGCAGCGCGCTGCACCAGCGGATCGACGCCGCCACCGGCGAGCTGATCGCCCGCTACCGGGAGGACCCGACGCTGTGCCTGTCCGCGCTGCCGACGCTGCCGACGGATGGAGACTTGCTAGCAGCCGCAAACGGGTGATCATGGAGGCGTGTCACCGGACGGACCGGTGGGCAGGACTGCCATGACGATGCTGCTGCTGTTCACCCTGCTGTTCCCGGCCCTCCTCCTCTGCGGAGCGCTGGTGATGGAGCGTGTGGAGCGCCCGTTGCGCCAGGAGGCCCTCGGCGAGCGGGTGGTGCAGTTCCTCGAGACGGCGCGGCCGGAAGAGGTCGAGACCTACGTCAGCGAGGGGTTGGCGCCGGCGCTCGAGCGCTACTGGCGGCGGCGCGCCCCGCGCCGGCTGCGTTCATAGGCCAGACTGGAGCCGTGGACGCTCTGCTGGCGCAGCTGCCGCTGTTCGCCGCGCTCGACGCGGAGTCCAGCGAAGCGCTGCGCTCCGCGATGCGCGAGGAGCGCATGGAGCGCGGTGAAGTGATCTTCCACGAGGACGACGACGGAGACCGGCTCTACGTCGTCCTCGACGGGAAGGTGAAGATCTACCGCACGTCGCCGGACGGGCGGGAGAACATGTTGGCGGTCCTCGGCCCGGGCGACATGTTCGGCGAGCTGTCGCTGTTCGACCCCCGGCCGCGCACGGCGAGCGTCGCCACCGTGACCGAGAGCACGCTGCTCTCGCTGGCCCACGACGACCTGCGCCCCTGGCTCACCGGCCGGCCGGGCGTCGCGGCGCACCTCCTGCAGGCGTTGGCCCAGCGGCTGCGGCGTACGAACGAGGCGATGGCCGACCTCGTGTTCAGCGACGTCCCCGGCCGGGTGGCCAAGGTGCTGCTCGACTTCGGCACCCGGTTCGGCACCGCGACCGACGAAGGCGTGCGGGTCACCCACGACCTGACCCAGGAGGAGCTCGCCCAGCTGGTCGGCGCCAGCCGCGAGACCGTCAACAAGGCGCTGTCCGACTTCGTCAGCCGCGGCTGGATCCTCCTCGAGGGCCGCACGGTGACCCTCCTGGACGTCGACCGCTTGGAACGCCGCGCGCGCTAGAGACCCACGGCCTTGGCGGTGCGCTCGGTGGCCGCGACCTCCGAGACCTGCTGGCTCGAGCGGGCCAGGGCCAGCGCCTGCCGCAACGCGTAACGCGCGGCGGGGACGTCCCCGGCGGCGAGGTAGCAGTTGCCGAGCACCCGCAGGGCGACGATCCGCGAGCGCATGTCCTCCGCCTCGACCTCGAACGCCTTGCCGATCATCCCGAGCGCCTCGCGGTCCCGGCCCGCCTCCAGCAGCGCGCCCGCGCAGTGCGCGAGCGCCTGGCGGCGCGGGAAGATCAACGACGGCGCGTCGGTCGATGCGGCGGCCTCCTCGAGCAGGCTGAGCGCCTCGTCGAGCCGTCCCTGCGCCCGCAGCGCCTGGGCGAGCAGCACCTTGGGTCCGACGAATGCCGGCGGCTCGAGGTCCATGCCCTGCAAGCGCTCCAGCGCCCGGCGGGCGTCCTTCTCCGCGCCCGCACTGTCGCCGCGGTCGAGGCGGCAGTAGCCGAGCACCCCCAGCGACAGCGCCTCGGTCGTCGCGTGCTGCGCCTGTGCGGAGCAGTCGACCGCGTCCTCCAGCACGTCGATGGCCTTGCGGGGCCGACCGGCCCCCCGCTCCGCCGCGCCCCATGCGGTCAGCGCCATCGCCCTGCCCCACGTGTCGGAGAGCGCGACGAACCCGTCGTACGCCGCACGTGCCCCGGCCCGCGCTGCCTCGATGTCACCGAGCTCGGCAGCGGCGAACGCGTCGATCGTCTGGCAGGCCGCGACCCCCCACGGCTCGCCCATCGCCTTGCCGAGCGGCAGCAGCCCCTGGGCCAGCTGGCGTGCCTCGTGGTAGCGCCCCTGCAGCAGCCGCACGAACGCCTCGGTCCCGGCGCACCACGACAGGCCGCTGCCGTCGTCGAGCGAAGCGAACAGCTCGCCCGCCCGCGCGAGCGTCGTCTCGGCCACGGCCCAGTCGCCCCGCGTGGTGGCGCTCCACGCCCAGTGCTGGTAGGCCCAGCCGGCGCCGTGGTCGTCGCCCACGCGTTCGGCCAGCTGCAAGGCTTCGCGGAACCGCTGCTCCGCCGACTGCAGGCGGCCGGCCTGGTAGTCGATCATGCCCAGCTGGCGCAACGCCTCACCGGTCACCCGGTCGACACCGGCGTCGCTGGCCATCGTCAGCGCGGACACGAGAGCCTGCCGCGCCGCGTCGTCCTCACCCCGCTGGCGGCGGATCTCGCCGAGGACGACGAGGGCGGCGGCGCGTACGCCGAAGTCGCGGGCCTGCAACGGCGCCTCGAGGTCGACCTCCGCGTCGACCAGCCGGTGCAGGGCGACGCGCGCCGATGCCCGCCCGGTGAGCGCCGGGAGCCGCCCGTCCTCGGGGACACCGTCGCCGCCGACGAGCAGCGCCCGCGTGAACACCACCTCGGCCCGCCCGTTGTCCCCGCGGTAGATCGCTGCCTGCCCGAGCCGGGTCAGGGCCGCGAATCCGGACTGCCGCGCCTGCCAGGCCGGGTCGTCGGCCGGCAGCTGCATCTCGTCGGCGAGCTCGGCCGCCCGCTCGGCGTGGGCCGCGACGAAGGCGTCGACCTCCCCGCGCGGTCCGCGCATGCTGCCCGCCGCCCAGGTCGCGACGATCGCGTGCCGCCGGGCTCGCTCCGCCTTCGGGATCGCGGCGTAGACCACGTCGCGGGCGAGGGTGTGCGCGAACGTGTAGGCGGTCGGGCCGTCGCCGTCGCTGAGCTGGGTGATGATGCCGCGCGCATCGAGCCCCTGCAGCGCGAACTCGATCTCCTCGTCCGGCCGTGGATCGATCGCGACCAGCGTCGACGCGGCGAACCTGGTGCCGACGACGGCCGCATCCCGCAGCACCGCCTTGGAGACGGGGTCGAGGCCGTCGAACCGCGCCGCGAGGACCGACTGCACCCCGGCCGGCAGCATCTCGGTCGGCAGCTGGCTCTGCAGCCGCCACCCGTCATCGGTCGACCGCAGCACCCCCCGGTCGACCAGCAGGTGCAGCAGCTCGGCGAGAAAGAACGGGTTTCCCTGCGCGCGCTCGATCAGCAAGGACTGCGCCGCCGAGTCGAGCTCCCCACCGTCGAGGTAGGCACGCAGCAGCCGGCTCGATGCCGCGTCGTCGAGCGGCGTCACCGGCAGCAGCTCCGGGTCGGGCAGGCCCGTCCACCAGTCGTCGGGCAGGTCACCGTCGGCGAGGACGTCGCTGCGACCCAGGCACACCAGCAAGACCGGGCCCGCGAGCCGCTGCATGAGCGTGGTGAGCGCGGCCACCAGCTCGGGGGTGCCCCACTGCAGGTCGTCGACGATCAGCAGCAGCGGCCCGCTGGCGGACAGGCCGTCGAGCAGAGCGAGCACCGCGTCGAGCAGCGGGTCGGTCCCCTCGCTCGTCGTCCCCGGGGCCGCGGTCTCTCGAGGTGCGGGCATCGACGCAGTCAGGCCGAGCAGCGACAGCAGCCACTCGACCACGTTGGCGGGCAACGGGTGGCGGTAGGTGGGGCGCTCCAACCGGGCGAGGGTCCGGCGTACCCGGTCGGCAGCCTGCTCCTCCGACTCGTCCTCGGCGATGCCGCAGGCGGTGCGGACCCACTCGGCGATCGGCGCGAGCGCCCGACCGGTGCCGTACGGGGTGCAGCGACCCCAGAGCACCCACTGGTTCGGCGCCTGGGTGGTGAAGCGGGCGAGCTCGGCGGCCAGCCGGGTCTTGCCGACGCCGGCCTCCCCGGTGACGACGACCGTCGCCGGTCGGGCCCGTTGCTCGACGTCGAGCAGCCGCCCGATCAGGGCACCCAGCTCGGCGTCCCGGCCGACGAACGGCGCCTCCTCGCCCACGCCGAGCCGGACGGCCCCGGGCGGGCGCAACCCGAGCAGCTCGTAGGCCGGCACCGGCTCGCGCTTGCCCTTCAGGCGCAGCGGGGTCAGCGCCCGCCAGGAGGCGATCGACATCGTCGCGAGCGCGGTCTCGCGGCCGGCGTAGACCGAGCCGATCGCTGCCGCGTCGGCCAGCCGGGACGCGGTGTTCACCGTGTCGCCGACGACCGTGTAGGCCATGTTGGCCTGGACACCGGCGAGCACCTCGCCGGTGTTGAGCCCGACCCGCAGCCCCATCCGGCGGCCGCCACCGACCTCCTGCTCCATCAGCCGGCGCAGCGACGCCTGCATCTGCGCGGCGGCGCGTACGGCGCGCTCCGGGTCGTCCTCGTGCATGGTCGGCGCTCCGAAGACCGCCATGATCCCGTCGCCGGTCAGCTTGTCGACGTGGCCGCCGACCGCGGTGACGGCCGCGGCGAGCTCGGCGAGCACCCGGTCGGTGACGCCGCCGACCCGCTCCGGGTCGAGATCCTCGGCCCACGCGGTGAAGTCGGACAGGTCACCGAAGAGGACGGTGACGAGGCGCCGCTCCGCGCTGCCGTCGCCGAACTCGGCCGGCCGTTCGAGCGGTGCGCCGCAGTTGAAGCAGAAACGCGCGCCCGGCACCGCCGGCGTCGCGCAGACGGAGCAGGCGAGCCGGCTCACCCGTCGTGGTCCCGGAGGTAGTCGATCTGCGCCTTCACCGAGAGCTCGGCGGCCGGCCAGACGGCCCTGTCGACGTCGGCGTAGACGGTCTCGACAACGTCGCGCGGCGAGGTCGCGCCCGCCGCGAGCGCTGCCCGGACCTGCTCGAGGCGTTCCTGGCGGTGGGCGAGGTAGAAGTCGAGGACGCCCGCCGCGTCGGCGAGCACCGGACCGTGGCCGGGCAGCAGCGTGCGCAGTCCGGCGTCGGCCATGCCCCTCAGCCGCTGCAGGCTGTCGAGATAGTCGACGAGCCGGCCGTCGGGATGGGCGACGACCGTCGTGCCGCGGCCGAGGACGGTGTCGCCGGTGAGGATCGCGTCGTCGGCCGGCAGGTGGAAGCAGAGCGAGTCGGCGGAGTGGCCAGGCGTGGCGACCACGCGCACCTCGAGGCCGTCGGCGGCGACCACGTCGCCTCCGCCGAGTCCCTCGTCACCCCACCGGTGCTGCGGGTCGAGCGCGCGGACCGGGGCATGGACCCGCTCGGCGAACGTCCGCGCCCCCTCGGAGTGGTCGACGTGGCCGTGGGTCAGCAGGACGACCGCGACCGACCCGGCCTCGTCGCCGACCCGGCCGAGGTGGCCGGCGTCCTCGGGTCCGGGGTCGATGACGATCGAGCGGGTGCCGCCGGGCTCGCGAAGGATCCAGGTGTTGGTGCCGTCGAGGGTCATCGGCCCGGGATTGGGGGCGAGGATCCGGGTCGCGCGGGCGGTGGCGGGCTCGGGCGCCCCGGTCACGCGGGGTATCCCTCCTCGTGCGGCAACAGCAGGCGGGTCTCGTCGGCGTCGACCACGATCTTGGGCAGAACGGTCTTGACGTCGCGCTGGCTCCCGGCTTCGAGCACCTCGTCGACGGTGTCGTAGCCACTGAGCTCGGCGAGCGTGTAGGCGGTGGGCGGCATCATGAACATGTCGCCGTCGGCCATCCGCCGCAGCGCCTCCTGCGGCCGCAGCCACACGACCTGGTCGGCCTCACCGCCGACGTCCCTGGTGCGCTGGCCCTCGGGCAAGGCCGCGACGAAGAACCTCGTGTCGTAGCGGCGGGGCTCGGCCTCGGGAGTGATCCAGTGCGCCCACGGTCGCAGCAGGTCGGCGCGCACCACCAGCCCGCGCCGCTCGAGCAGCGAGGCGAACGACAGCGAGCGGTCGATCAACGCCTGCCGCTCGGTCTCCCAGTCGTCGCCGGTGGTGTCGGCCACGACCTCGCCGGCGTGCTCTCCCGCCAGCAGGACCCCCGACTCCTCGAAGGTCTCGCGCACCGCCGCGCAGACCAGTGCCCGGGCGACCGCCGCGTCGGCGTGCAGGATGCCGGCCCAGTCATCAGCCGGCGGGCCGTCCCAGGCGTTGACCGGCAGCTCGGCATCGCGCGGGTCGACGCGGCCGCCGGGGTAGACGTACATGCCCGCCGCGAACGCCATCGTCGCCACCCGGCGCAGGAGGTAGGCCTCCAGGCCCTCCCGGCCGTCACGCAGCAGGACGACGGTCGAGGCGTCGCGCGCGGGTGCCGCCTCCTCTTCCCCCGCCTGGATCCGCAGCGCGCGCTCGGTCCAGTCACCCGGCACCCCGCGGGACAGGCGGCGCAGCGCAGCGAGAGCCTCGGCGGGATCGGCGGCCATGACCGCGATCGTACGGCGAAGCGGTGGCGCTCCGGTCAGCGGACCTCGACGATGATCTCGACCTCGACCGGCGCGTCGAGCGGCAGCGCGGCCATGCCCACGGCGCTACGGGCGTGGCGGCCCGCGTCGCCGAACACGTCCTGCAGCAGCTCGCTCGCGCCGTTGACCACCTGCGACTGACCGGTGAACGACGGGGCGCTCGCGACGTAGCCGACGAGCTTGACGACCCGGGTGACCTCGTCGAGGTCGACGACCGTGGTGAGGGCGGCCAGCGTGTTGAGCGCGCACTGGCGGGCGAGATCCTGGGCCGTCTCCGGGTCGACCTCGGCACCGACCTTGCCGGTGGCAGGCAGCTTGCCGTCACGGACCGGCAGCTGACCTGACGTGAACACCAGGTTGCCGGTGCGGGTGGCGGGCACGTAGGCCGCGACCGGCGGGACGACCTCCGGCAGGGCGAGGCCGAGCTCGGCGAGGCGCTCCCGTGCCGTCACTGCTTGGGGCGCTTGAGGTAGGCGACGAGCTGCTCCGGGTTGGGCCCGGGGATGACGGACACCAGCTCCCAGCCGTCGTCGCCCCAGTTGTCGAGGATCTGCTTGGTGGCGTGGACCAGCAACGGTACGGTCGCGTACTCCCACTTCATGTGACGGACCCTACGGGGCCGTCACATGAAGGTGCCGAGCCGCATGGGCGCGACCCCCAGCGAGGGGTCAGGCGCTGGCCGCGCGGCGGCGGCGGAGCAGGCGCTTGCGCTCCAGCTCGTTGAGCCCGCCCCAGATGCCGTGCGACTCCTCGGTCTCGATCGAGTGGTCGAGGCACTGCTGCTGCACCGGACAGCTGCGGCAGATCGCGCGCGCGTTGCCCTCCCGCCAGTCCTTCTCCGGCTTGCGCTCGAAGTGACTCGGCGGGAAGAAGTAGACGGCGTTCTCACCGTGGCACGCGGCCTGGGCGCGCCAGGTGGTGTCGTCTGTGAGCAGCACGGGTGCACACCTCCCGAGCGGGGTATGAGGGAGCGTTCAGGTGTGTGCTTCGCCACACCGCCGCCGGTCTCCTGCTGGGAAACCGAAACTGGTTCGGCCGTTTCCCGCCGAAGGGCCGCGGCTACGCTCGAACGCTGTGACGACACCGGCGGGGAGCCCGCAACACGACTGGCACGACGTGCGCCTGCACGTGGTGACCGGCAAGGGCGGCACCGGCAAGACGACGGTCGCAGCGGCGCTCGCCCTCGCGCTCGCCAGCGGCGGCAAGCGCACGCTGCTGACCGAGGTCGAGGGGCGCCAGGGCATCGCCCAGCTCTTCGACAGCCCGCCGCTGCCCTATGAAGAGCGGAAGGTGGCGGTCGCGCCGCGCGGCGGTGACGTCTTCGCGCTGGCGATCGACCCCGAAGAGGCGCTGCTCGAGTACCTCGAGATGTTCTACAACATGCGCCGCGCCGGCCGGGTCCTCAAGCGCCTGGGCGCCATCGACTTCGCCACGACGATCGCGCCCGGGCTGCGCGACGTACTGCTCACCGGCAAGGTCAAGGAGTCGGTCACCCGCGGCCGCCGCGGCGGCCCGCAGTACGACGCGGTCGTGCTCGACGCCCCGCCGACCGGACGGATCGCGCGGTTCCTCAACGTCAACGCCGAGGTCGCCGGGCTCGCCCGGATGGGTCCGGTGAAGAACCAGGCCGACAGCGTCATGGATCTGCTGCGCTCCCCGCGCACCGCGGTCCACGTGGTGACGATCCTCGAGGAGATGCCGGTCCAGGAGACGATCGACGGCGTCCGCGAGCTCGAGGAGGCCGACCTGCCGGTGGGTGCCGTCATCGTCAACATGACGCGTACGCCGCTCCTGTCGGCCGCCGACCTGGCCCGGGCCGCAGCCGGCGACGTCGACCGGGAGGAGCTGTCCCGCGGTCTCAAGGCCGCCGGCATCGAGGCCGGCCCGTCCGTGGTCGGCGGGCTGACCGCCGAGGCGGTCGAGCACGCCCGCCGGGTCCAACTGGAGGAGCGGGAGCGCGACGAGCTCGCCGAGCTCGAACGCCCGACCTACGAGCTGCCGCTGCTCGCCGACTCGGTGGACCTCGGCGGCCTCTACCACCTCGCCGAGTCACTGATCGAGCAGGGCGCGGCATGAACGGCAAGCCGCCGACGCTCGACGTCGACCACATGCTCGACAGTGCCGAGATCGTCGTCTGCTGCGGCGCCGGCGGCGTCGGGAAGACCACCACCGCGGCCGCTCTCGCGTTGCGCGCGGCCGAGCGGGGCCGGCGTACGGTCGTCATGACGATCGACCCGGCCAAGCGCCTGGCCCAGTCGATGGGGCTCAACGAGCTGACCAACGAGCCGAGCGTCGTCGAGGGCGTCGACACCGCGGCCGGCGGCGAGCTGCAGGCGATGATGCTCGACATGAAGCGGACGTTCGACGAGCTGGTGATCTCGCACTCGGACCCCCAGCGCGCCGAGCAGATCCTCGCCAACCCGTTCTACGTCGCGCTGTCCAACAGCTTCGCCGGCACGCAGGAGTACATGGCCATGGAGAAGCTGGGCCAGCTCAAGCGCGACGGCGACTGGGACCTGATCGTCGTCGACACCCCGCCGAGCCGGTCGGCGCTCGACTTCCTCGACGCGCCGCAGCGCATGTCGGGCTTCCTCGAGGGCCGGCTGATCCGCATCCTGCTGGCGCCGGCGAAGGCCGGCGGCAAGGCCTACCTGAAGTTCATCTCGGTCGGGGTCAACATGATCACCGACCTGCTCAACCGGCTGCTCGGCGCGCAGGCGCTGAAGGATCTCAGCCGGTTCGTGTCGTCGTTCGAGTCGATCTTCGGCGGGTTCCAGGAGCGCGCCGAGCGCACCTACGCGCTGCTGCAGCAGCCGGGCACGTCGTTCCTCGTCGTCGCCGCGCCCGAGCGCGACGCGCTGCGGGAGGCGTCCTACTTCGCCGAGCGGCTCGAGGACGAGGAGATGCCGCTGGCCGGGCTGGTGCTCAACCGGGTGCACTCGACAGCCGTGCCACGGCTCTCGCCGGAGCGGGCGCTCGCCGGGGCCGAGGCGCTCGAGGAGGCGGAGGAGGAGCCGCTCGCCGCGGCGGTGCTGCGGGTGCACGCCGACCGGGCCGGCGCGGCCCTTCGCGACCGGCGGATGCGCGACCGGTTCACCTCGGCCCACCCCGGGGTGGCCGTCGTGGAGGTGGCGGCCCAGGCCGGCGACGTGCACGACCTCGACGGGCTGCGCATCATCGGCGCCGACCTGGCGGCCGGCGCCCCGGCCGCGATGCCCACCGCGGGCTGAGGGCTCAGCTCGCGATAGCCGTGTCGCCCCTGCCGGTGCGGGTCTCGTAGTCGGTGCGGGCGTCCTCGAGCAGCTTGCGCCACGAGGTGACCTCGGGACGGCGGCGCAGCAGCGCCCGCCGCTCGCGCTCGGTCATGCCGCCCCACACGCCGAACTCCACCCTGTTGTCGAGCGCGTCCGCGAGGCACTCCGTCCGGACGGGGCAGCCGAAGCAGAGGGTCTTCGCCCGGTTCTGCGCCGCGCCCTGCACGAACAAGGTGTCGGGCGTCACCTGACGGCACGCAGCCTTCGCGGTCCAGTCCTCGATCCAGGCCATGGCGCGATCCTCGGGGGTCTCGGTTGCTCCTTGCCGGAAGCGCACCGCGAGGTACGCCGCACCAAGGAACGTACGAACAGGACGCGGGTGACCAATAGACCCTGTTCGGTTCATGTTGGATAGCCCGTTCGGAGGATGGACAATGGCTGATCGGCCGTGAGGCGGTCTCGCCGCGGGCAGCACCTACCGTGGTGGGCGTGCGTAGCGAGGGAACGGGCGGCCGCGTCGGACTGCTGGCGCTGGTCAGCGCCCTCGCGGGCCTGCTGGTCGCCGGGCTGTTCCTGCCTGTGCTGGGCGGGCTCGGGCTCGCCGCCCGCGCCGGCGTGCACCAGTTCGAGAGCCTGCCGACCCAGCTGGAGACCCCGCCCCTGCCGCAGCGGTCGCAGATCCTCGCCGCCGACGGGTCGCTGCTCGCGACCTTCTACTACGAGAACCGCGTCGACGTGCAGCTCGACCAGATCGCCCCGGTCATGCGCAAGGCGATCGTCGCGATCGAGGACTCCCGCTTCTACGCCCACGCCGGCGTCGACATCAAGGGCGCGTTGCGGGCGCTGTTCACCAACGTCGAGGCCGGCGGGGTGCAGCAGGGCGGCTCGACGATCACCCAGCAGTACGTCAAGAACGTACTGATCGAGACCGCCACCACCAAGCAGGACAAGCGCGAGGCCACCGCCGACACGATCGGCCGCAAGCTGCGCGAGGCGCGCTACGCGATGGCGCTGGAGAAGAAGCTGTCGAAGGACGAGATCCTGCGGCGCTACCTCAACATCGCCTACTTCGGCGACGGCGCCTACGGCATCTACGCGGCGGCCAAGCACTACTTCTCGGTGGCCCCGTCGCAGCTGACCCTGGCCCAGGCCGCGACGCTGGCCGGTCTGGTCCGCAACCCCAACGGCTTCAACCCGCGGCTGCACCCGCAGGCCGGCAAGGCTCGGCGCGACACCGTGCTGAACGTCATGGACAAGCTGCACGTGGTCGACCACCAGGACGTGGTCGCCGCCCTCGCCCAACCACTCGGCCTGAAGATCACGGCACAGAACAACGGCTGCGAGGGCAGCACCTCGCCGTTCTTCTGCGACTACGTGCTCGAGGAGATCAAGCAGCTGCCGACGCTCGGTGCCACGCCCGACGACCGCACCAAGCTGCTGCTGCGGGGCGGGCTCGTCATCCACACGACGCTCGACCCGAAGGTCCAGCAGGCCGCCGACGCGGCGGTGCACGCGCTGGTGCCGGCGAAGGGGCCGTACGGCGGGGCGGAGGCGGTCATCCAGCCCGGCACCGGGCGGATCGAGGCACTGTCGGTCAGCCGCGACTACGGCAGCGGACCCGACCAGACCCGGATCAACTACGCGGCCGACTACGACCACGGCGGCAGCCAGGGCTTCCAGTCCGGTTCGACGTTCAAGATCTTCACTTTGGCGGCCGCCCTGCGGGAGGGTCTGTCGACCGGCTACACGATGTACGCGCCACCGGTCCTCGTGAACCCGGGCGGCTTCCGCGACTGCGAGGGCCACGTCCTCGACTACGGCGGCCAGGACGTGCACAACGCCGAGGACGGCGAGGGCGGCACCTTCTCGCTGCGGACCGCGACCTGGCAGTCGGTCAACACGTTCTTCGTGAAACTCGAGCAGAAGATCGGCCTGTGCGCACCGGTGCAGGTCGCCCAGTCGGTCGGCGTACACACCGCCACCGGCCAGCCGATCGTCGGCCACCCGTCGTTCACCCTCGGCGTCTACGACGTGAGCCCGCTCACGATGGCCAACGCCTACGCGACGTTCGCCGCGCACGGAAAGTACTGTGACCCGATCGCGATCACCTCGATCATCGACCAGACCGGCAACCACCTGCAGCTGCCGCAACGCGGCTGCCACCAGGCCGTCGATCCCGGCCTGGCCGACACCGTGACCGACGTGCTCCAGGGCGTCGTGCAGCACGGCACCGGCACGGGCGCGCAGATCGGCCGGCCCGCCGCCGGCAAGACCGGGACCGTCGAGAACTTCTCCGCCGCGTGGTACTGCGGCTACGTGCCCCAGCTGTCGAGCTGCGTCTGGTTCGGCTACCCGGCCGGCGCGCGGGGCCGCCAGCTGAGCAACGTGACCATCAACGGGCAGTACTACCCGCACGTCTACGGCGCGTCGATCCCCGCGCCGATCTGGCAGAAGACGATGGCAACCGCACTGCAGGGCGTGCCGGTGGTCCCGTTCGCCGCGCCCGACAAGTCCTACCTGCCGCCCGCCCCGGCCGCGCCGACGCCGGGGACGCCGTCGACACCTGGTCCCGGGCCCTCGGCGCCGGCTCCGGGCCCGACGGGCGCCAGCCCTCCACCGGCGCCGGCACCGCCGGGGCACGGCCACGGACACGGACACTAGGCGTGGCGGACGCCCTGCTGACGCCGTTGCGGATCGGCGGCGCCACGATCCGCAACCGGCTCTACCGCGCCCCGGTGCTCGAGGGCGCGGGCGACGGCGACGACGCCGCGGAGGTCTACGCGCGGCAGTTCGTGCCCAACGCCACGGCCGGGGTCGGCCTGATCATCCAGGGCTCCTCGTGCATCGCGGCGGAGGGCCGCACGTCGCCCGGCATGACCTGCGTCGACAGCCGCGCGAAGGTGCTGCGCCTGGCACCGATGGTCGACGCCGTCCACAGCGCGGGCGCGGCGGTCTTCCTGCAGGCGGGGCACGGCGGCATCTACGCGATGGAAGCGTGGCACGAGCCCTACGCCAGCGCCCGCCGCGGGCCGCTGCTGGCGGCCTCTCCGGTGCCGTGGCTGCTGCGGCCGTCGTTCCGGGGGGTCCCGGTGCGCGTCATGAGCACCGACCAGGTGCGGGCGATGGCCGCACGCTACGGCGAGGTCGCGGCCTGGGCGCGGGAGGCCGGCTACGACGGCTTCCAGCTCGGCTCGGCCAACGCCAAGCTCCTCGACCAGTTCCTGTCGCCGTTCTACAACCGGCGCACCGACGAGTTCGGCGGGTCCGTCGAGCGGCGGGCGGGCGTGCTTCGCCTGATCCGCGCGGAGGTGGCGGCGCGGGCCGGCGCCGACTTCCCGTGCGCGGTGAAGGTGCCGGTCGAGACGGCGCCCTTCGGCTTCCCGCGTACGACGCGCGCCGAGGCGCTCGAGGTCTGCCGGCTCGTGCAGGAGTGGGGCTTCGACGCGGTCACACCGGTGGCGGTGTCGGTGTTTCCCGACACCACGCTGTGCCGCGGTGACGCGCCCGACAGCTTCCGCACCAACCCCGCGATGGCGGCCCGGCTGCGGCAGGCGGCACCGCACCGGCTGCGGCGTACGACCATCACTCTCGGCGCGCGGGTCGGTGCTCGCCGGGCTCGTTTCTCGCCGGTGTGGAACCGGTCGCTGTTCGCCGAGGTCTCGCGGCGGCTGACGATCCCGGTGTTCGCGGTCGGTGGGATCCGTACGCCGGACGAGGTGCGGTCGATCCTGGACTCCGGCGAGGCCGACATGGTCGGTATCGGCCGGCCGTTCTACGCCGAGCCCGATCTCGCCGCGCGCATCCTCGGCGCGGGGACGGAGCCGGTGCTCTGCCGCAACTCCAACCGCTGCGTGCCGGCGCAGATGCTCGGCATGCGCGGTGCCTGTTACAACCCCGAGGTCAACAAGGCGCGGCAGGCGGCACGGTCGGGCGGGTGACGCGGGGCACCTTCGACCCGTCACCGGGTCAGGCGTTCCTCGTCCGGTCAGGCGAGCTGGCGGCGTACCTCGGCGGCGACCCGGGAGCCCTCGGCGCGCCCGGCGACCTTCGGCTGCACGGCCTTCATCACCTGGCCCATCGCCTGCTGGCCCTGCGAGCCGGTCTCGCCGATCGCCGCCGCGACGAGCGCGGCGAGCTCCTCGTCGGAGAGCTGGGCGGGCAGGTAGTCCTCGAGCACCGCCTGCTCGGCCCGCTCGTTGTCCGCGAGCTCACCGCGGCCGGCGCCGTCGAACGCCTCCGCCGCCTCCCGGCGCTTCTTCGCCTCGCGGGTCAGCACGGTCAGCACGTCGTCGTCGGACAGCTCGCGAGCCTGCTTGCCCGCGACCTCCTCGGTCGAGATCGCGGCCAGCGCCATGCGCAGCGTGGCCGTCCGCACCGTGTCACGGCCCTTGATGGCGGCGGTCAGGTCGTCGTGCAGGCGCTGCTTGAGGCTCATGCCATGGAGCCTTCCACGTCAGCGAAGATGGATCACATGAGAGCCCGCGCCGCCGTCCCGCTCGGCCTGCTCGCGACCGGCGCCGCCGGGCTGGCCTACGCCGCGGGCTACGAGGTGCGGGCGTTCCGGCTGCGCCGGGTCACGGTGCCCGTCCTGCCGCCGGGGTCGCGACAGCTTCGCGTGCTGCAGGTGTCGGACCTGCACCTGCTTCCCGCGCACGAGAAGACGGTCTCGTTCGTGCGCAGGCTGGCGATGCTCGAGCCGGACCTGGTGGTCGACAGCGGCGACAACCTGGCGCACGTCGACGCGGTGCCGACTGCGGTGCGGGCCCTCGAGCCGTTGTTCGCGTTC